>Ga0308011_10000160_pt1 | contig 37352 bp, 62 predicted proteins | sample Neamet177_FD_203144 | JGI IMG/M metagenome (GOLD analysis project Ga0308011, IMG submission 203144) | Marine microbial communities from water near the shore, Antarctic Ocean - #177 | ecosystem: Environmental > Aquatic > Marine > Unclassified | place: Southern Ocean | collected 2014-07-25 | reverse complement strand
ACTTGGTTTATCTTTGAAATAATTGTCCTCATCTTTAGTCTTAAATCTGATTTCTATATCTGCTTGAGTATTCCATGCTGACTTAAATTTCAATGGTATCTCAAAATTCCATGTTGATACTGCTAGGTTTACAGCACGTTTTAATTGTCGTTTAGATATTAATTTTAATGATTCATGGTATTCAATATCATAGGTCAATACATCTTTTTCCCACTTGTGTTGCCATTCAGTTTGTTCTGATACAAATTCTACTTTACCATTCAGTTCATTACGGATAATTATGCAATCAGGCTTCATGATATAGATAAAAAAAATGTCCTAAAAAAGTAAAATTTAGGCTGGTTGGTTTTTGTGCTTTATGTAATCTGCACCAATAACGATTGCTATTGGAGCTAACAAAGCAACTGCTGTTGTTTCGTTCAATGCTAATTGGTTAGTTGCTGTCCACAGAGCAATCAAGCCCGTATATGCACCAAGAGCATAATATCTTAAATTTCCTGACATTAAAAATCTCTTATTTTGCTAGTATATATGGTGTTTAGTTGTATTTGATAACTGGAATATCTATTTCTACATCTTTTGAGGCTCGATAAAGTGCAATATTATAATTCATATCGTGTGAAATATCTGTTAAACACTTTGGACATGACCGTAAATACAATGGATATGTATCTTCTTTTTCAAAAAATTCTCTGACTTTAGGTTCACGCAACAATCCAATGCTTCCATACTTTTCTGAATAGTCCATTAACTGTGCTATCCTGGCTATTGTTTCACCTGTTTCAATCATAAACGTTCCCATGATCTTCTCATACTCTCCAAAGTCCCTTCTCAAATCAATCATACCTTTTGAATTTTCTATGTTTGCCCACATCTTAACATAGTTAGTTAATTTCAATTCAACATTACCTATCTCATCATCTATGATTTTTTGAACATCATCTGATTTGTTGTATCTGTCTATGAGTGTTTCAAAAGTTAGATGAAATTTGTTTGCTAGTTTGCTACATGATTTTAAATAAATTAATTCCCTGGTTGTTTTATTTGATTTTGGTTTTAATGGTTGTTGCATAGTTTCTTTTTTTGTTTCTTTTGCCCTTTGCTCTACACCATTAATTTTAATATTATTGAATTGATTCTTTTCTATTGTTATAGATGGATCATTAGTTTCTATGATTTCCCAATTCTGATTTTCTAATTCGGAACTGTGTTCCGTTTGTATATAGTTCCGTTTGTAATTATCAGGTAAAATTTGTCTAATATAGCGATCAGTGACCGTTATACCCTCTTTACTTAATTGAGAATATAGATAAGAACTAATACCTTCAACCTTAATATCAATCATTTTATATTCAATTTGGTTATTAATAATTTCAGCACACTTTTCTAAGTAATCTTTGAGTGTATGTTTTTCCCATTTCTCATAATCACTTCTGAATTGTGCTAATGTATCATGCCATTGTTCCAATAGGAAATGCTCATCTGACACAAATTAGTATTTAAATGGTAACTAATAAGGTTGTTCCATCAAACTTAAATATCATTATGACTTACATTTATTGATAGATATGTCCCAAATATTTACAATACATGATGTAAAATCATGTGAGATTTGCAAAGAACCTATGAAAGAATTGCAAGCTAGTAGATACACCTGTCTAGCTTGTGGTTTGACAGAAGATTAGAATTAATCTATATCTTCATCAATAAAATTCTTGCCACGTTTTTTGCCTTCTACTGTTACTTTGTCCCAAATATCAAATATGTGTTCTTGAATTTCTTTTTCTTCAACGTCACCAATATCTTCTTTTGATCTGACTATCTTCTTAATGTCTTGGTTTCCATATTCAACTGTTATATCCCTGACTAATTTTCCCTTGTCTTTTTGTGTACTGGCTTCACCAATATGAAGTCTAACACGAAAGAATGGAGTTGCGTCAAAATCTGACATTATATATTCCCCATATCCACTCCCTGTTCCTCTAGTTCCATAATCCTTCTTGTTTCCTCTGCGTCCATAAAACTCAATATTTCAGAACAGAAATACACTGAGCTATGAAGTTGACTATATGATTCACCATGTCCAAAACTATGTCCTTTATCATCTATGATGAAATGTCTATCACCACTATTTGACACTCTTACATTTATTCCTGTTTTTTTCTGTATATGTTCCAAACATCTTTCAACTTCTTTTTCGTATTTGCTAGTCATACTTTCAACTCCAAGTATTCCCCAGATATTCTATAATGTTGTTTTGCTAAATTCATTATTCTTTCAACTTCTGCTATTGTTATTTCAGGTCTTGATTCAACTTGTTCAGTTGAAATAAACTGACTACTGAATCCATTGTCTAATGCGTCTATTGACATTTTTATTGCTCCTGTTCTTCTATCGCTATTTTTACCACAAAAACGGTGTCCATTTCTTAGGTGTAGTGTTGCTAATTCTGCTATTTGTTTTAAACTTTCCATACTATAATATTCTATCAGTACAATATAAATTAATCCTCATCTTCATAATCATCTCCTTGTTCCCACCATTCAGGAGGCTCAACAGGAGGGTTTGGATCAACTCTTTGGAAACTCAATATCTAGTCTTAATAGCATATCTGATAAATGCTCTAATTCTACCTCATCAAGATTTGTGACTAGACTGACCAAATATATTATATCATTCATTGTTGTATTCCTCAATATTTTCTCTCACTATATCATCATACAATACTCTAAAAAGATTGAATGTTTTTTCATCTTCTATTGAAGGGTGCTTGTCTTTGAAGGCTAAATTATACCATCTTAAAACACTTGCATAATGTTCTTCATAGATACCTACATCATGATCTATTCTAACCATGTTGGCTCACCTTGTTATTGTATGCGTCAAATGATACTGTCCATGTTCCAGGCTTTGAAGTTTGAAGTTTATTGCCTTTTTGCTCGAACCATTGATCAACGTTATTTCTTACTGCTGACGTAAAGCAACCTGAATTTACAAGTATCTGTTCCTTAGTGTCCCATGTATTCTTCTTATCATTGTAGAAAAATGTGTCACGTTTAATTCCCATTGGGTCATGTAGGTGTCCCATCTGATAAATATCTGCTTCACAATTTACCGTAAGATTCTCCAATGCTCTAAGTGTCCCCCCTCCACCTGCTCCATGATTGACAAACAATGTCTTTTTCATCATACTCTTATCCTTGAACCTAATATCTAATCTGACAAATGCTTTACTTCCTAAGAAGGTTACATTTTTTATTTTACAATATCTTTTCATGTCACCTTCCGTTACTACTCTTGATTTGTATTCATGATTCCCCCATTGTAGATACCAAATCTTTTCCATGCCATAATGTTTAAGATAATAATCTTGTTCTTCAAATAACTCACTACACCTCTCATCAAACTCATCTTGTTGTTCTGCTAGTGTTCTTAATGCTACTGCCTCATCTTTGAATCTTGGATCACCTGGTAGAATTAAATCAAGTTGATCCCCCCCAAACGAAGTAAATCTGTAAGGATCATCTAGAATGTCATTAACCCTTCTTTCAAACAATTTCTCTTGGAAGTTAGTATTGCCTATATGTACGTCACTTAGATTTTCCCAGTGAACTATTGTATCAATTTTATCTAATTCTATGATGATGTTTTTAGAATACAACTATTACAAGTTGGCAAATCATCTACTAAAGTAACAAATACATTACTACTAAAACATATATGACATAATCCATTATCCATTTCTTATCAACCTCAATATCTCTTTATCAATGTAGTCATAAATATTTACCTCCAACTCTTTACAATCTGCTAGATTAACCACTATGAGTTTAATGTTATTGCTTCTGAATAATTCATTTCTCTTTAAAGTTTTTTCAACCTTCCTGTCATGTACTGCTCCATCAATTTCTGCTATCCACATACCGTATTTATCAATCCATAATAGGTCAGGATTCTTAACGTGATGGTCATTAAGGTCAGCCCTTGTTACAAATTCCTTAATGCTCTTTAATTTGTTGTTAATGTTGAATAGAAGATATGCCTCACGCTTGACTTTTACTTTATATTTTTGTCTAAGATATGAAGCAATTTGAATTAGTTGCTCTGTATCTGATTGACCATTCTGCTTCTTTTGACCATAGGCTATGCCTGATTGTTTACCTCTTATGGTAATTCACAGTCCTCACATTTGCCTATTCTTCTTTGAGATTCAATCAATAATTCTTCTCTACAACTCCTACAAAATTTCTTATTCCTCATTCTTACTCACTTTTCCATAAGCACAATCTATACAAATCCTGTTTAATATTTCGTTTTTGACAAGCTCTTTATGCTGTTTACATTTCTTACAGAAATCAATCATTGTCTTTTTAACACTCCAACTTTTGGCTCATACAACCACCCTTTAACCTTCCTTGCTTCAATGTATCTTAATACCATGTCGTCAGTATAAAACATTTTTTGATTAGATAATAATTCAATCGCCAAATCTTTCAAGTCCACCAATCCGTCTTTATCTTTTAATGCTAAAGTCCTAAAACAATCTTCAAAATATACCTCCTTGTTTGTACTATGTCCCCTCAAGTCCATTTGACTAATACCTTTTTCAACGTTCATTCCTAATGTTAACATACATTCCTGATAGAATTTGATAACATCTTCAACTATCTTTGTATCAATTTCTGTCTTGAATAACATCTTTGCCCATGCCTCACACAGTCTTTGAATACCCTCCATCTGTCTAGTTTGAATTGGTAATGATCCATTATCTTGTTCGATTTGGGTAAACTCTACAAATCTATTAATGAGTAATTTTTCTGCCTCTATTGTGAATACAGGTTTTAACTTTCTTAAATAATTCAATAGTCCCTGCACCCATTTAGGATTAGCAACTTGATCATTATCCCCCCTCTTGTTTTTAGATATATGTAACATCTTTGCCCTAATCTCATTCTCACTTGTATCGTGTTTTAATCTAATCATTACATCAAATCTAGATATGGTTGAAGCGTCAAAAGGTAAATTATCAATCAGGTCTTTTCCTTCACTCCATCTTTCATTCTTAGGATTAGCACTTGCTATTATTCCTGTTTTACATTCTGCGTCAGCCATGTGTCCACCTTTATTATATTTAGCGTGTTGTTGTTCCATAGCAACGTTAAGTTTTTTCTGTTCTTGTTTAGGCATTTTGTCATATTCATCTACCATTAAATGACCACCATTGTTCATAATCATAGCACCCTGTCTTAAAATTTTCATGCCATCATATTCATCTAGTGCAAATAATATTCCTACACCTGTTGAATTACTGCCATCAATCATAGATGATTTACTTGCTACTGTATTAGCAAACTTTACCAATTCAGATTTACCTGTATCTGCCTCACCTACTAACATTAAATGAGATTCTTTTCTATACCCATTAAATGCTGAGCCTCCTAATAGAGCCAAGTATAATGCCTTTTTTTCTAATTCCCTTCCATAAATTTTAGGGCAGAATGAGGCAATTAATTTCTCAAAATATTCATCTTCCTGAGTTAAAGCAAATTCTTTGGCTACTGTTAATTCACGTTCTGACAATTCAACATCTGCTTTTTCTTCTAGTTCTTTAATTGATATTGTATCAATGTATAATATTTTTTGTGATTCAGCCTTTACTCCATTTTTTGGCTCTTGGGTAGAATAGATACCAATGAATCTTTTTGTTTGACCTGTGGCAATATTGTTTGTATCATTTCCATGAAGTACTGATTGAATGACTACTGGATTATTGTTTCTTGCTTTTGATTCTGTTTCCTGTATCAGTACACTTTGAATATATTTGCCAGTTTCAATTTCATATTTTTTTGGAGTTTGTCCGATGATAGTACAATCAAACTGAATTACCCTACCCAAATCAAACTCTCTTAGATCAGATAAAGTAATAATTGGAATGTCGCAAGTATATGTGACCTTAACATTATCAACCCTCTCATGAAATTTAGTCATATCACTTAGATAATATTTTGTCATTTCTTGTTTGATTATGGTATCTTTAGTTTGTTCTGCTCCACCTGCTATGTTATCTATTCTATCTGCAAGTACATCTTCTGACATACTGTCCACTTTGCTTGTAGCCCATTTTTTTACACTATACGTTTCAATGGCACTATGAACAGCGTTTTTAATTCTTTTTCCTAAATCATGAGTTGTAGCCTGTATAAATTCCATATCATCAATAACAACATGATATGATCCTTTGACCATAACTCTAGATAAATCATGATTCAATAATATATCCCTTAAATCATTCTCATGTTTTGAGGCTGTTTGATTTATTTCACCCTCTTTTGCAAAATCCATTATCAATTCTTGATCAATAAATTTGCTAAAAGTTTCTTCCATAGTTAACCCTTGGCTCATTTTACTTGCCTTGAATCTGTTGTATCGGTCTTTATCACCACTATACTTGAAAGAAATTACGTCACTCATATCTAATAAAATAAGCTTACTAGCTTACCGCTAAACCCCCTTATTGACAATGTATCTTTTTTCATCTTTTATCTCTTTAATTCTTTGAGTATAATATTGTTCCTTTTTATCCAATTCTGATAGTATTTTTAAATCAGTTTGAGATAATTCTTTCATCAGTATCTTCCTATGTCTTTGTTCAACACTCTTTTGGCTTTAGCATTTCTTGGAGCTATTGCTAAACGTGTTCCACAGCATGGACAATATGTAAAGTCTTTGATATAGTATTCACACTTTCTACATCTTGAATACCCTTCTCTAAACGAATTTTTGTGAGCTCTTGTAGTGTCAAATTCATTTTTAAATTTGTCCGTTTGGCACATATTTTTACAGATACAGTGCATTAGTATGCCTTGTCCCATTTGTTATTGTTATAGTATCTTGACTTTTTTCTTATTCTAGTGTTACAACTTGGACAAAATGATCCAGGTGATTTTGTTTTTAATATCCACTTTCTTTCTGACGCACAGTAATTATGTGTCTTGTAACTTGTCATTGGCATAAGGTTACTTTTTCTTGCTCCTTTTATTAGTTTTACGTTTTTCTTTGATAGTCATTTTAACTGCTAACACTAACCTTGTAAAATTTTCTTTCTTCATTCTTGATAGTCCATTTCTTGGGTGGTCTATTCTAGTATGTATGCCATTCTTGATTAAGATAAATCTGTCAGGGTTTCTTTGAACCATTCCTTTTAACTCACCCATATACAGTTGTCGCCCTTTATCCCCCTTTGAATAATTTTCCCTTCTAACATCATTATCAATATACCATAGATGATGAATAACAAATCCTCTTAACTTAAATTTTTCATGTGTTACAAAACATTTGTTGTCAAAGAATCTGATAGCAAGTTCTTGCATAATTTTAGTTGCTTCATCACTCAACAGATTCTTTCCATGAATCATTGTCATAGTTATGTTTAAGCCATTCTTTAGAAACTCTGTAAAATTCATTCTTTAAATTTTCTACGATTTCTTCATATATTTCTGGATTACAATCTTTGTAATTATCAAGGCTGTTCCATTCTCTCATAAGTCTTTGAAATTCTTGATTCTTGTAATAATCTGCATTAGGAAAAAATAGTTTGGACATTAAGAACAGTCCTTTATTGCTTTGATGTGAGCCAATTCTAATAGTGCTGATCTATTTGCGTTAACAATTTGACCAAACAAATTAGAGTTTTCACTCAAATCAGGGTGAAGTTTTTTTGAAAAAGAGTATGCTAGGGCTGTCATGGTTTCTAATCCAACTACTAACAAATCCATATCTTTTGTGGTTTTGCCTAATGGAATCCAATTCACATTATTTTCTACAATTTTTGAAGCAACAGATTGAACGTTTGATGATACTGCTGAACCTGTTTTACAAACAAAATTCTCACCCACTTTTTTATAGTGTGCTGTTCCGTCTATACCTTGCCATTGTAGGTTGACCAATCCATTGTACTCTTTTTCATTACAGTGTATTTCTGTTTCACATTTGAAACATTTACCTACTGTGCCTTTAATTTTTGGAGGATTTGGCATATAGTATATTATAATATGATGGTTTATTTATTCATTACTTTTTTTAAATATTCAAACTTTGATACATATTTCAATCTTATTTTTTCTAAATCAAAATTAATAAAATCTATTTCATCTTGGAGTTTGTTCATTTTTTTTTCATATCTTAGATTTACGTTTACAATATTTTCTTCTATTTTTGTAATATGTGCTTCCACATTCTCAAGTTGTACTGGAAATGTTTTGATTCTTGATTGACAAAGTTTCGTGCAAAATTCCTTGTTCTTAAATTTTGTTTTAAATTCCCTATCACATACAGTACAGAATCTAGTATAATATTCAGGTTTTACTTTTGCCTGGTATCGTTTTATTTCTCTTTTATCATGAGCTCTTTTTCTTTGGGCTTCATCTTTAACATACCTACATGACACACAAAATCGTCTATTGGTATCGCCCTGATTAAATTCTGACTTGCACTTTACACACTTTATCATATAGACAATTTGGCTCATGAATAATTACTATTTTTTTGGCTTATTTATATCCTTAACCTGTTGTTCTTGCTGTTGGATATGTTGTTCCAGTTGTGCTATTTTCTGCTTTAATGCTATGATGTAATCAAGAAGGTCAATAATTGTTGGCATGATATTACTTAGAATAGATTGATTTAAACATTATGATTATTCAGCCCATATAGGTATTCTATAATTACCACCATCAACTTGAATTTTTATCCACCCTGTAATACCTGCATAAGCAGTATTGCTTGGATCAGATGTTGTTGGATTTTTTATATCTATCCAGTTTTGAATTTCTGTATCTGTTGATGTTACTACCATTCTTTCAACACTATTAACAAAGAATTGATGTTCATCACCTGATGGCACTTTATACTGTAACCCATCTGCTGTGCCATCAATTAACAGATCATTAGTTCCTGCACCGTCAAGGTAAACGTGTCCAACGTCTTGTATGCCTGTGGCTGATATTGGAACAGATGATGTGACCAATGAATCACTTATTGTTAATCTTGATGTGCCATCTACTTGAATATTAAATGTGTCAGTATCATCAATTAAATTAATAGCACCTGCTGATGAAGTTCCAAACATTGTAAATGAATCTGCTGAATTTGCACTACCTGAATTAATCTTTAACGCATTAATATCTTCTATGTCAAGATTTCCCATATCCAAATTTGCGTCAGCACTAAAACCTGAAAATGAAGTTGAGCCACTATTGGCAAGTACATAGGCTTTAATGGATTGTTGAGTTGCTAGTGCTGTATCTGAATTACTTGACATTGTATTTTCATCTAGTATAGATATTTCAGATGAATCCCCTGATCCTGACGCTGTTCTTCCTATTACTTTCATTGTTGCTATGTCCTGAATTTTAGCAAACGTGATTGAATTATTAGCTACTGACGTATCAACTACAACATTCTCATTATTGATATTTGTAGCAGTTGGTGGTGATTGTGGAATACTTCTGAATGGTGATACAGATTTGTCCTGTCTTGCCTGACCATAACTTTTTACAAGTTTGCGTCTTTGTTCAACATCTCCATCGTATGAATTAAACCGTTTTGCTTTACCCATTATGTAAACACCTTGCTTCCTTTAATCTTGCGTCTTAAACCCCCCTTGCCACCTGCTGGTTTTGTAATACTGTATTCTATTCTTTTGGCTACTAGCTTAATATTATTTGCTTCATCATTACCTGGCTTATCATCATCACTGACCAAGTTATCATTATGTAAATAAAATGAATCTCCAAACGGAACATCAAAGATTTCATCACCTGTTGATTCAATGTTAAACTCTTTATGTTTGAATTTCTCTATTTCCAAATGAGATTTTGAGGCATTAAGTAATTGATGATATGATGTTATATCAGGGAATTGCATAAAATCAGGCTCTAAGTTTCTAGTTGTATCAACTCCACTTGAAGCTAATAACGGTTTAATGAATCTGAATCCGTCCATCGTTAATGTTCTTTCTGAGCCTAACATTTCTGCCCATTGAACAGAATCACCATCACCATCTAATACTGATTTGCCTGGATTAAATCTTCCATATTTATCATATACACTTTGATATTGTACACCAAACATTTTGATATTTCTCCATTCAAATATGTTGATAACTTCCAATTCTTTAGGAGGAATTATTGTTGCTATTACTGCTGAATACCCATAAATTGGCTTCCTGCCTCTGTAAATTTTAAATCCACTTATTGGTAATCTTATGTCCTCCCAATTTTCTGAAAATCGTATAACGAAATCTTGATACACTACATTGTCTTTTGTATCTACAAACCATGCTCTAAAATTATGTTCATCATTTAATTCTGCACCTCCAGTTTTTTGAGAATACTTTAACCACATAGCAACTGCACTTATCTGTCCATAATCTTCTGCTTGTTCATGATTAAATCCCTGTAAGCCATTTGATGAGTAATTCATATTTTGAATATCTAATGTGGCAGGTTCATATCTTGTGTCACCTGATCTGTTTCCGTTACTATCAAGCACTTGACCACCACCATAGAGATCACCAACACCTTCCGTTATATTGTTAAAATTATTACATGGGAATGGAAAGCGGATAGTGAATCCAATATTATTTTTATAATAACTTGACATTGGATCAGAAGCACCTTCAAACGTATTTTGAACAATACCACCCTGTAATGATTTAAATTCTACTGCTGAATCAATATTTTTAGCAAACGTTCCTGTTCCTGATTTTGTAATGTCAGGTCTATTAACTGGATCAACTAATTTTGACCTTGTAATATTTACTTGATTTGGTATATCATTAACTAAATCAACACCATCTGTATTATCTGGCAAAGTTGTATAAGGGTGGAAGCAATCATTACCATAAGGCTCATCTTCAATACCTGTCCATGTATGTGTAGGACTTCCTGCTGTTCCAGTTATTGTATCTTTATACACTTTACCTTCATGAATTACTGCCACTTGTGCTTTGGTATTTAGTTTGTCAAAGTTGTATAATTTTCCCCATTTTATTCCACCAATAGAAGTGGTTGGCTGTACTTCAACTATCATGTTTGGAAAATCAGCCAAGTCACCTGATGGAGAATTGTCTTTAACCAATACTCTAAAACCTCTTGGGAATTTACTTCTTGTTCCATCATAAGAATAATTTGTTGCCAATGTGTCTAATTCACTGTTGCTTGTTGCTATTGCGTCAACCCAAGTTCTGAACCATTTATCCTCATTTATTACACAATTCATATCAATAAATCCTCCTGCTGTGAAAGTTGTTTTTTGAGGATCACAACCACTGTTTAACCATAAGGCGTGTTTATCATCTGTCCATTGTGAGTATTGAATAGTGTCACCAAACTCATCTCCCATATCCACCGTTGTCCAAACGTTATACCATTGAGCATTTCCTGGCTTATTACTTGATGTTGAGGAAGTATGATCAGCAGTACATCTGTAATGAGTTGGAGCAATTTTTGTTGTTGTAGATGTTTCAGGTGTGACTTTAATTCTTGCACCAATTTTATATTGAATACCGTTTGTCCATTCAGGTCTAAAAATAAAATTTAATAATTGACTATCATACTTGCTGTTCTCAATAGGCAAACTACCATGATCACCTGATCCCCATGCCAGTACATTTGTTCCAGTTGGGTTTGATAGCATACCCTCTTGTTCACCTACTTTAACCCCTGTAACAATAGAATTTTTAATTTGTTTAATTGTGGTATTATCACCTGATGGTCTTAATTTTAAATTAATCGCATTGACACTAGGAGTAAGAAAATTCAATTCATAGAAAGTTAATGCTCCACCTGCTTCAACTGCTGAACCTGCACCATCAATTAAGTCAATCCATCTATTGTAACATGAATCCTCATTAACAGCAAACTCCCAATTATTAGCATTGTAATATGGTAGTCCATTCCCATAATCAAATATGTTGTTTGGATATACAAAATCATGACCTGTCAAAGTTGGTTGTCTAGTTCCACGATTTAAATTATAAATTTGACCTACTGATAATCCAACAACATAAGAATTTTCAAAGTAAAATGGTTTTGCCATGTGTATCTGTTGGGTGTGGTATTCTATACCTAAACACTCAATGGTCAATAAAGTTCCTTCACCTTTTGTTTGTGACGGTATTATGTTAAACACTTCAAAATATCTGTCATAAGAATTACCACCCAAGTCAGTACACTGTATGCGTATTCTGTCAAACTCTGCAAATATTACTGATCCTATAACATTGTAATTTCCTGCCATTGACCTAATAATTATTGAGGCTTGATTGACTTCACCTGTTCCTGAATCTGTGAATAACGGAATAGATTTTACATCATCTGTTATGTTTGAAGTTGTTGAATAGTTATCTGTTTCATCATACCATGTAACAGTTAAACTAGAAAAGTTAGATGGCAGTTTTTATATCTCCACCTAATGCCATGAGTATAACAAAGTGAACAAGGTCTTTATTTTCCCCGATATAGTTTAATTTTATATCTCTTATGTGATAGCCATAATCTGCGTGTGGCACTACATTCCATTGTGGAGCATTGTCTAATCTTAATCCATATCTGCCTTTAGTAAATCCTGTTATTGTATTACCATCTTGGATAAACTTTGATAGTTTGTTTACAGAATTTGATGTTGCGTCATTATCAGCATTACCAATAACCCCCTCCAATGTAATGTCCAAACCGTCAATACCCATGTCTTGTAACTCATTGTTATCGGTTGCAACTGCTTCATTCTCTGGAACAGCCCTTCTAAAGTTTACACTAATATCTGAAATATATGCTCCTGCTGATGGTAATTTAGTTGTGGCATTAAAGTCAATAGTGTAAGTATCTCCTGCACCTGATTCAGTTCCATTACCATTGACTTGTACTTGCCATATTGCTGAATTGCTCAACTGAATGACCTCCTGCCATTACCTTTTGATATTGGAGCTCCTGAGGCAATAATTTGAATTGTTGCCATACCTATGTTTTCTGGGAAATTATTATTTCTAACCATGTCATAAGTATTTACCACTTGACCTTGACCACCCCTTAATCTTGGTGATGAAGTTATAATAAGATTGCTGAATCCTTGTTTAAGTTTCTGTTGATCTTCTCTGCGTCTAAATGCAAGTATCTCTTTAGTAATGTCACGTTTGAATCTAATGTCCAACATTCTTCCAGGCTTTAGTAATTCTGATATTATCCACTTTACTGCCTCCATTATAATCATAGCAAGAGCAATAACACCAAGACCTTTAGTGAATTTTTTCATAAACGTTCTAAACATAAAGCCACCTGGATCAGTTGCTATCTGTCTTACATTACCCATTTGGTTAGATGTAAAGGCGTTAATGTCAGCCATGTTTCCTTTTTCAAAAGATTTAACTTTCTTTGTAACGTCTTTTAATGATTGTTTTTCCTTCTTAATTTCATCATGATCTCCACCAACAAATTTTCCTTGTCCAGTTTCTCTTATTATTTTTTTAATCTCAACTTCAAAGTCAGGATTGGAAATTGCTGATTTATAATCGTCACTGTATAGTTCGTTAATATGGTCAGGATTTGCAGAAGTTATGTTGACATTATCCAATGCACTCTCAATCATATTTTTGATTAAGTCGGAAAAATTACCCAATTAAATTACCTACGAGATTGAATTGGTTGTCCATGTGCCAGTAATTCTTACAAAAATATCTATGCTCACTTTGCCTTCATTGGGTTTTGCAATATCGTACTCTCTCAAATAGCCTGGACATGAAAAAGTTTTAGTTGCACCTGCTACGTTCTTTGCTATAATTTTCCAAGTTTGTGATGGCATATCACCGTTGGCAGTAATTAATGTTAAATCGTTTAATGATGATAATTCAGGTGTTGATACTAACAAAGTTGCTGTAAAATAATTGTCCTCTTTACCGTAAGTAAATAATGCTCCACCGTCAGTTGTAGCAACCCTATCTTCTGGACGACCAATATGTAATGATAAGTTTGTTAACAGTATGTAATTGTTTGATCCTAATTCTAAGGTCAGTTCAGAGGCGTTAACAATTTCTGCAATTTCTCCTAGATTACCCATACAGCATTAATCTGATTATTGTGATAATAGAAGTAATTTAATAAAAAATAAAAAGAAAAGAAAAAAAATTATTCTTGGCTTCTGCTGTACTGTACAGATATGGTAGATGTTAAGAAGTGGACTGCTGTTGCTTCATTTGCTTTTGCTTCATCTAATTCTTTCTTTGCTTTGTTATATCTTACAGTTATTCTGTTGTATTCAGATTCAATAGTATTGAATTTTCTCCAAGCATCGCCTCTGGCTTTAACAGCGATAACCATTTCTTCTTGTAATTCTGGAACAGAGGCTTTTAACTCTTCTGCCAAAACTTTATTCATTAGTGCTTCGGTTTTCATATCTTACTAAAGATTACACTTCAATATATACTATACCTTTTTAACGAAAACTAAACTCTTACTAAAACTTTGAATTTGATAACTCTGCCCTTAACCCTATCACCTTTGAATTGGGAGGGTAAATCCATAATCTGTGTTACCTGTGAAGATTCTGCTAGTCTTGTAGATTCATTTCCATCTCTTAGGTCATAGTTTGTTTCTAGTTTTTCAATGATTAATTTGGTAAAATCATCTAAATCTTCCTCTGTCTTATAGCCATCTTTTGCTTCAACTACAAACAAGATTTTAATTCTAATGTCATATTCTTCACCAAGATGAACGTTGCCTTTTATGACAGCAACATCAGAAATATTGGCAACTACATCATCACTTGTTACCCATAATCGAGGCAAAGGTGGTTCTTGTATTGCTTTAGGTGACGGTGAACCTGCTTCTATTTTACGGAATTTAGTTTTATCGTTTGGAGTAGAATCCCATATTGCTGAATCAGATTTTAGTATGACAACAATTCTTTGTTTAATTGCAAATAAATCTACTGTGGTCAAAGTAAGACTTCACCAACACTCAAGGTCTTGATATTGGAATAAAATACTGTTCCCCCTCCAAGTGCGTACTTTGCTTGAATATACCATATTCCAGGATTTCTAGAAAAGATTGCTGATGAAGTTGCGAATGACCATATCCCATCTGTGCCTCCGTCATTGTTTGTTGCTGTGGCTGTATGTTCAGTTAACTCTCCATCTGGATCACGAAGAAATATTTTAATCGCTGTTACGTCATTTAAATCGATAACACTATCTGTATCGCCTGATCTTGACTTGGCTGTGCCTTTAATTATTGTTCCAATATCTTCTGATTGGATAGTGATTTCAGTTCCATTAGTCATCAGTAACTTTCATATCTCCTGAATTATAAGCACTAAATCTTGTCATATCTCCCACATCTTGTTGAGTAGATGTTATGAAGTTACTTAGATCAATCAAGGTTAATGTTAGATAGTCACCTGTGTCAAAAGAAAATGATATTAATCTAAACTGTACTGCTGTTCCTACAAGTCCAACAGTATCTGAAATATATTTTACTATACCTGTTACATAATTCTTAGAATCTGTTAGTTGTAGAATATCGTTAATGATTTTTGCAAATCCTAGAGCATTATTTCTTATTTCTGTAACATTAATGGTTTCAGATATTCTTCTAAAGAGTGAGCTATATCTAATTGATGTTCCAGTAATTCCAATGGTGTTAACAAAGTTTCTTTTTAATACACCTAATCTGTTACTGGCTTCTGTAATACCTACTGCCTGACTAAAGTTTCTGATCATATCTCTTAATCTGTCAAATGATTCTACAAGATTAACTTGGTCAGTAATATTCTTTAATCCACCAAACAATTTCTTTTGAGAATCTACTAATCCTATTGTATCTGTGGCTATTGTTTTGAATACAACCAACTGATCCATTTGATAAAATCCTGATCCATCTTCGTTTAGATAACCACCATTACCTGATTCTAATGCTAAGAAATTAACATCAGTAACAATTTTATTTATTGCTGTTTCAAATGATACGATAAATGATGTTGCTACTTTAAAGAATCCAAAGATTTTATTCTCAAGTGTGGTTAATCCTATTGTTTCAGAAAAGTTTCTAATTATTACATTTATTTGCTGTGAGGCTTCCGTTATTCCTAAGGTTGATGTGATATTTTTTAATAATAGATTAACTCTTTCAGAGGCTTCCGTAAGTCCAATATTTTCAACTATGTTCTTAATGACATAAATTAATATGAATATTTTTTCACTGGCTTCTGTGATTCCTACTGTTTCTGCGATAGTTTGGAAAATTTTACCAACTCTAACTTTGTTTTCTGTTACTCCTAGTGATTCATTGATTGTTATTTGGAGTAAATCTTGTATGTAATTACCTGATTCATCTTCAAGGTATAATGTTCCTGATCCATCTTCTAAGGCAAATTCAAATAATGATGGCTCTGCTACTATCGCTGTGTCGTGTAAACCAACTGTGTCAGTATCAATATTCTTAAAGAACGTTCTATCCCTGTTTGATGATTCATCTATGCCTACTGTTTCAGATACATTTCTTACTTGTGTTCTCAACCTGTTGAATGATTCAGTATTTCCTACTGTTTCATTTAGATTTCTTTTAATTTCAATATTATGACTGTCAGATTCAGTTAAGCCAATAGTGTCACTAAAGTTTCTGAACATTGTTCTTAACCTGTTTTTGACCTCTGTTACCCCTACTGATTCAGATAGGTTTCTGATTTGGCTTCTTATTCTATTCTTAACATCAGTCAGTCCAACGGTGTCGTCAGATTGTATTTTTAGATTCCTTACATAATTATTAGATTCAGTTAAGCCAATAGTGTTTACTGCAAAATAAAATGGTGTTTCATTAGAGTAAAATCCATCACCTGATTCTAAGAAATATGCACCATCTTGAGCTTCTAATAGTAATATATTTTGATCAGGCAAACGTGTTTCAGCTAACTCTACTGTTTCATTGTTTACTAAGATTTGAAAATCTTGACGATAGCCACCTGATGAATCTTCTAAAAAGTAACTCCCTGAATTATCTTCAAGAAGAAATTGTTCACTCAATACTTCATTTTAACATTACAGGCGTGGTCAATAAATGAATTAAGTAGAACAAACATAATATCATTGAATAGTATATAGTTAATAGTAATAAATTACCAAAATTTATCTAATCTGTAACGTTTATCAACATCACTTGGCAAATATTCCCATATATCATAATTTGATTTCTGTATTTTATCCACCTTAATTTTATGCAAATCACCTCCTAATACAGTATCATCATACTTTATGCCATTATTTTCTAATTGATTTAAATCAGTAAACTTGTGTTCAAATGGATCTATATTAAGAAAATTATACACCTCTGATATTGTTTTTTTAGGATTAGATATTAGATCATTGTATTCCATAAAGTAACAGTATTTTCTATTTTCAGGTTTGTTTAAATTCCATACACATTCAATCCATTTTCTAAATGTGCCTCTATCGCCTGTAACATATTCACATCTTTCAACTAATGAACTTGCGTTTTTTGCTATATAATTATCTATTGTGGAATATGAAAATCTGATAAAACTTGCAAGTATCTCTTTTAAATCACGAACAGGAACAATGACCTTAATATCATTTGGTGCGAATTGTTTTAACATATCAAAATTATCAGATAACCCCCACATTGAACGATCAATTATATGATTTGATTTCCAGTGAGAATAATAGTTTGGAATAATTCCCCTGGTAACATTGTTCAAAGATTCTTCATCTTGGTAGTTTTGATAAACTTCCTCATTCTTTAAAAATTGTGAGTTATTAAAACATCTTGAAACTATACTGTTTGCTGTTACAGATACGTCAGGATTTTGATTCATTAAACTGGCAAATAATGTGTTCCCTGCTCGTGGCAATCCACACAGGAAATAGTATTGTTTCATTGATAGTATGTTAATTAACTACTTTATTAACTTGGATCAGTAATTCCAGTGTTTACAAAATCAGCACTTCCTATTTCTGTCAAACCCATTCTTGACAATGCCAACTTATATGAATCCTTAAACTCTATTGCCATACTGTCCAAAAAATCATAATAGTCACTGATTGTAACAGTTATCCCCTCATTTGCTTTTTGTCTAGACAATTCAATATACTGTCTTGATTTAAATTCCGCTATGGTTGGATTAATTCCTAACTGTTCAAAATAATCCAATGCACCTCTTTGAACAGTATTACCACTTGTTAAATTTTGTACTGCTATTCTAAATGCTGACCTTATCATGTGTGATATTTCCTGATCCTCAAAATCTTTTTCTGTCCAATTTTCAGATATGTTATTGGATTTTAACATCTGATCATAAATATCTTGAAACATTCCTAACTCCCTCAACGCATTATCCATATACATTTTAGTTTGAACCATGTTTGATTCAAATTTCTTAATCTTTAACTTTGAATAATCATCTGTGTTAAATTCTATTTTTCGTAAATCAAGTTTGGATTCTTCTAGTTTAAAATGAGTTTCTTCCAATGCGGTATATCTTTTGTTTATTTGTATAATACACTGTTTCATTTTTTGTAATGGTGATGAAAATTCTTGAAGGGTTTGTAGTGTAAAACTTGCTTGGGAATGTGAATGACCTATCTGTGTTGAAGCCCTATGAAATTCAGGCAATCTGGATTTTATTTTTTCTATCTGATTATTTGTCAATGTGGTATTTTCTATATCATGTGAACAAGATAATTCAATATCACTCATACTTGATAACCTGTTCCTGCTCCATCATATCTACCTGTTCCCAAAGCTCCAAAATTACCGTTTGCTGTTCCTGCGTCAAAATCAACTTTATCAGAATCAGTTGAAAAGAAATTACCACCTAGACCACCACCTGAAAATACTGCAACACCTGTGGCTGATACACCCATTCTTGAAGCTGCTGTTCCCGACAAAGCTCCAAAACTACCGTTTGCTGTATTGTTTGAAAATGTAATTAAATCGGTATCTGATGTGTAACCACCTCCAACTTGACCTCCCACAACTAAACCTCTCCCATCACAACTTGACGCACCTGTAGTGTCCCTTCTACCTGTTGCCAAATTTCCAAAACTACCGTTTGCTGTATTGTTTGAAAAATCTATTCTATCTGAATCAGTACTGTAATTTGTTCCTGATATATTACCTCCACAAGCTGCTCCTACACCATCATTACTAGAACAAGCTGCGGCATACCTTCTACCGTTTGCCAAATTCCCAAATGCACCATTAGATGTACTGTTTGAAAATGTGATTTTATCTGAATCATTACTCATGTTAGTTGCGTCAGTAGTGCCACCACAAAAAGCACCCACTCCATCTCCGCTTGACATATTACAACTTTTTTTTCTACCTACTGCCAAAGCTCCAAAACTACCGTTTGCTGTATCGTTTGAAAAATCAACTTTATACATATTTGTTAACTGATTTCCTCCACCACCAACAGCACCCACTCCATCAGCACTTGCTACTCCAGCACTCATTTGGGATCTTGAAGCTCCCAAATTTCCAAATGATCCGTTTGCTGTATTGTTAGTAAAATCAACTTTATGAGAAACATTGGTAGTTCCCCACCCTGATACCACACCACCTGAAAAAACTCCAATTTGAGGTGCAGGGTGTGTAACATTTGCATTAGGAATAAACATAATACCCAAATTAAACATATCAAGGGGTTTACTTGTTTCAGAATATGTTTTCAAAAGTGAGCCAAACATTATGTTTACGCCTCTAGTGCGAAAACACCAAGTATGCCTGATTCATTTCCGTCAAAACAGGTCAATGTAACTATTGCATACTTACTGGCTGTTACTGTGTAAGTGTTAGATGATGGAGCAACTCCTAACCATCTTATTCCACTTGGGAATGTACAAACTCTGTCAGTTCCATCTGCTAGTATTCTTAACACTTTTGTTTTTCCTGCGGCTCTATATGCTGTTGAGAATGTTGTTGCGGCTGATATAGATATTGTTTGAAGATCATCTTCCGCAAAATTAATGTCAGTTCCAGAGGTTTCAATGTCATGTATAATATTTCTAACATTGTCAATATTATTACCTGCAACATCAACATTAGCACTAAATGTTTTAGCACCTGAAAAAGTTTGTGTTGTAGATAAATGGGCTGTGTCAGCATCTAGTTTAGCACTTGCTATTACTGTTGCGTTCCATGTTCCTGTCCCAATAGTTCCCACAGTTGTGAGTGATGTATTACCTGCTGTTGCAGATTTACTATTTATTTGAGTTTGTGCATTAGATGATAAAGTATTGATATATTGTAATTCTGCATTGGTTACACTTCCATCTGCTAGTTTTACTGCGTCTAATCCTGTTGCTACATGAACATTATCTATTGATCCATCTACATATTGATTTGAATCAACTGAATTGGCACTTAAATGAATTAAATCAATAGAACCATCTACATATTGGTCACTATCTACACTGTTAGCACTTAGATGAATCAGGTCAATAGAGCCATCAACGTATTGATTTGAATCTACACTATTAGCACTTAAATGGATTAAATCTATTGATCCGTCAACATATTGATCACTATCAATGGAATTTACACTCATGTGAGCCAAGTCAACTGATCCGTCAACTATATGTTCTGAATTAATAGAATCATCTGCTATTTTTGTTCCGTTAACAGAATCAGCAGATAAATGAACCAGGTCAATACTTGCGTCAACGTATTGGTCAGAATCTATTGAGTTTACACTCATGTGTGCAAGGTCAATACTTCCATCTGTATAGTGTTCAGAATCAATAGCATTGTCAGCAATTTTTGAAGCAACAATAGCGTCACCTGCGATATATGCAGATGCTATGGCTGTTCCTTGCCATGTTCCAGTTCCTATTGTTCCAGTTGTTACTATGCTAGATGATCCTGCAACAGGAGATAAACCTGCTTCTGCTATTGTTTGATTAATCCATTTTGAAGATGAGCTGTCATATTGTAATAATTCATTGTCCCCTACTGATGAAATTGTTGTGTCAGTTAATTGAGATATGGTTGAGGCTTTTGCGTCTATTGCTGTTTTAACTGCTTTTGCACTTGGTATTGTATCGTCACTACCTGATACTGATGAAATATCGGTGTCTAGTACACCTGATTTAAGGTTAGCCACATCAATATTGGATATGCTGTTTCCTGTTCCTTCTGCGTCAATGGTTTTATTGGTTAAAGTTGCTGTACTTGAGGCTGTGATACCACTTGCATTAATGAAAGTTGCTAGTTGAGTTATTGTTGCTTTTCTTGAGGCAGGTGTTCCAGATGGATCATCTACTATTGCTACTAAATCTTCACCTGCTACTGCGGATATTGCTCCAAGTGCAGAAATCTTAACATCAGCCATATTATTCTGTGCCTCCTAACACAATATTGATTTTTTCGGCATGAAAGATTTTTGCGTCTATTCCACCATGAGATTTAGATGGAGTATGATTAAGACGGTTTAACATCTCAAACATGGCTCTAAGGCTCATGGTTATTGATTCTCAAATGCGTGATTTACGAATACCTTCAAGGTGTCGGAACTTGTCTTTGCAAATGAAGTAAATGAAAAGACAGATAGAAGTTTAGTTGCATTTACAGGGCTTGATTTATCATGAATACAACCTTGTTCAACGTTTGCGTCATTCCAGGCACTTGCGGAATAGTTAACAGCATAAGATACTGCGTCAACTGCGTCACCTGTATTATCTGAATCACCTGTGTCATTTGTTTTAGGATATCCAGATGTGAAAACCTGTCTTGATCCTGAAATTTTAGATGATCCACTTACATCAAAGTTTGTGAATGTATCACTTTCTGCTTCTGTATATGCAGTTGTTCCCATTTCAAATCTTCCTGCTTGAAAGTTTTCATCAGTTGATGGAGTTTCTCCTGCACCTTTTTTAGCGTAAAATATTTCACCATTATTGGTTACTAAGTTATGTGTATAATCAAATTCTTTAATCATATCGACACTTCCAGATGGGCTTACTTCTGGGAATGATAAAACTCTAACAACATTATCTGCTCTTGCTTGTTCAGATAAGTATCTTGTACTGTCAGCCCAAGTTAGAAAAGATTCTGTTTTATTTTCACTAAGTCTATTGCTTAGATTCCATGATGAAGGTAATTGAAACATTATAATCTAGTATGATAATCTTTACTATATTAGAATTAATAATTAATTACCATAAACGGTAAACATCTTCTTGTCTATACCTATCATTGAAGCGTTGTACGTCATAAGATAAGCCTTCAATGCTTCTTTCTTCTATAATTCCATTGATTGTATCTGTAAACATATCCTTCCAGAATTTAGCAGTATCATTATCACCTCTTTTACCCCTGAATAGTGAGCATACATAGTAGTTTGAAGCCATTTTAATATCTGCTAGAATACTAGGCACTTTTAATGGGATTCTTTCATCATGTTGCTTTAAGATATTGTCAATATGCTGATTTGCTACTGCTCCAAAGCGATTTAGTAACTCATCATCAACTTTATCGCTATTATCAATGTTAAGTAGGTCTTTACAAGCGTTTATCCCGTAATAATTTCCTGCCATAGTGATAACTAGCTGATTTTTAAAAATAAAGGAAATAATAGATGATTAGTTTCTTTTATGTGCTATTTTCCAAGATTTTCTTAGACATTTTGTACACCCTGACGCTATTGATCCAAAAGATGATACTGCCTCTGAAAGTTGTCTTTCATTCTTTGGTTTCTTAACCATCTTCTTACATCTAGCAAAACAACATTGTCTATGTGTTTTTGTTTCAATCCAATTTCTCATAATAGGTAATAGTTTTAGTTTAATATATATTTTTAAGCAAAAATAAAAGAAAAAAGGAGGTTAATCCTTATAATTTTGGTAAAAGTGGTTATCCTCTATTGCTTTTTTTGCAATAGGTTCAGCGATAGCCTCTTGAACCTTTTTGTCCTCAACAGTTGCATAGATGTTTCCATAGGTTTTCATAAACTCAAAGTATTTGTCTAATGCTTCACTTTGATAATGTATCAAACCATCTGTTCCAAATCTTAACTCATTCTCACGTTGAATTTCTGCTTCTGTTTGTCCATTCATTCTAATGTCACAACCAAGTTGTTTCTTGTATTCATCATGATGTTGTCGATCATTACAAATTACTTGTAGGTTGATATTGAATGTAGTACTCTTGAGTTTGTCATAAGGAACTGCTTGAACGTCAGGAGTGTATATGTCCATCAAACTAAACTGATGATCATTTTCTCCTGTAGCAAAGTTTTGATAACCTACACTAAGATCATAGACTATTTTTTGAGATTTACATTCCTCAATGGCTTTTGCTATATCTCCCAATCTACCATCATACTTTACATTGTTCACTGACCAAAGTTTGAAATCTGAAATCTCAAATTCCCTGGCAGTTTGTATGTGCGTGGTTCTTGAATCCATTCCTTGTCGGCAAGTGTTGAGTTCCTTTAACATATTCATTAATACTGAATCTGTTGCAGTTGCTATTCCCTTGTTGAGTTTTTGTTCTATTTCTAGAATAATTTTTTCATCAGGAGATAATTTTGCTTTTTCAATGGCAATTTTTTCTAATGCTTCTTGATTAAGTCGTTCAATCTCTTGATCATATCTTTCGTTTGAAAGTACGTCTTTAAACTCTTTCAAATCCTCAATAGTGAATTTCTCAATTACCCCTTGCCAAGTACAATGATACTCTATTGATATTTCATCATACCAACATGATGTTCCTCTTGAATCAAATGGAACTTCTATTGTTGAAGTTTCTGCTTGTGCTAATCCTACACCTGATGTTATCAGTAATGCTAGAATTGCTGTTATTTTCCATGTCATTATGTTAGTGCGGAATGTCCCCTTATTTATAGATGAAATAAAAAAAATCAATCAGTTAAGCTGATTAAACTGTTGTAGAAACTCTAACGATAGATGTGGCATCAATAATACCTGTCATTGTTCTCCAAGTAGTGTTCACTCTAACTTGGTTGTCTTCACCAACTTCGTGCATCTTAACAGTTACATCTCTTTTGATTCCAATACCGTATGAGTGTTTTGGAACACAAATGATTGCGTTGTATGCGTTATTAGTTTGTGATTTTTCTTCAACTGCGTTAGAAACAACTAATTGAACACCCATAAATTGCTCAAGTTCTGCTTTGAGCCAAATGTCAGGTGCTGATCTAGTTGCTAATGAAGTTACGTTTGTTGAAGTAATGAGTTGTCTCCATTGTTGCGGGTGCAAAAATGCGACAGGTTTTATTCCACCTCTCAAATATCCTTGATTCTCAAGATACTCACGACCAACTGCGATTGCTGTTTCATCAAAGACCATAGCTGCTACATTACTTGAAGTAATGGTTGCTCCTGTGTCCCCTCTGATCCATAATCCAGGTGTGAGTGTTCCTTCTTTGGATTTTGTGTCCAACATATCAGTTGCTACAAAGTCTTCATAACTTGAGGCAGAGCCTTCAACAATGGCTTGTAATAAGTCAAATGGTGAATTTTCAATCTCATCAAAGTCACCTACTAAGTAAACACCTGTGATAGTGCTTGGAGTGACCTCGATTGATGTGAAGGTTTGTGTTGCTTGTGATGGAGTTGATCCAACGGTTTGTGATCCATTTGCAGGAATAGTTGTCTTGAAAAATCTTGCTCTATCCATACCTGCTTCGATACGTTTGACTTTAGCAAACTCAAATACAGGTCTAAAAGATAAACCGCCAGGAACAAGTGCTACATCAGTGTCTAAGTCCTGTGTTGCGTGTGTTCCAGATATGGCTACTGCTTCTTGTAATTGAAGTGGAGAAGCTCTGAAAGATTCAGTAACTTGTCCCATTCTATCTTTAGATTGTTTAGTGTTAATTGATCTTAAGCTTTCCAAATTAATGTCAAACTCAAATTTACCAAACTTTCTTAAAGAAGGTGCCATATTTTCTGCTACTTGTTTCCAAGTGTAAACTCCATCATCTAGATTAGAGATTTGAGCAGTAGGTTTCTTTTCTGTTAGAGCCTTTAAGGATTTTTCAATGCTAGCTAGTTTCTTCTCTGTTGCGATTGAAGCGTTGGTTTGACCAATGCTGTCAGTCTTATCAGAACCATTTGGTTGACAAACGCCAGAAGTTGCGTCTATGGAATGTCCTTCTGGACAACCTTCAACTTCTTGTTTATCTCCAACATCTGATCCATTACTGGCTAAGTCGCCAATAGTTGAATCAGCTTTTGGATCACCAAATGCAGATTCTTTTGCTACACATTTACCTTGAGATACATCAAAGCTTTGTCCCTCAGGACATTCTTTTTTGTTATCATCGTCAGCTTCTGTTTTTTTGTTACAGTCGCAAGGCATAACTAATTCAGCAAAAGGCACTATATAAGGTCTAACAATCGTGTAAGGTTTTTATTTCTCTATTGAAAAATGCTCCCTTACTATCAGCACCCTCAAATGAATCAAATAACCGTTCTGATACATTACAAAATGAATATGTTGAACCGTTTAATATTATATTCATTCCAAGTGATTCTCTGTCCCATATTACATTCCCAACAAAACTAGATGAATGAGTGAATGATCTAAATTCTGGATTGCCTACTGTATCAGATTTTTGACCACTGTTAGTTGCATCTTCAATAAGATAATGTTCTACATCTCTCCATGAATCGTCTAATATTTCTTTAAATTCAAAACTTTTCTTTTTCTTCTTTTTAATATCTGCTTTACTATGATCACCACTAAGGGCTACATCTTCATTGTTTAGTTTTTTTTTGAGTGTAGTTTATGACAATCGCCACATTCCTCAACGTGTAGATGATCCATTAGTTGATTCTTAAAGTTGATAAAGTCAGTTGTAGTTACTCCTTCAACCTTTGCTACTGCGTCAGCTTCTAACTCATGATGGTTACATTCTGCAATATATTTCTCTATAACTTTAACAGATGTTTCTGGGACACCTGGTGTTTCTGTTAATGCTAATCCTTCTGGACGTAAACCAAATGGCATGGCAAAACAATCAGATTCTCCATTACAGATTTCTTGAACATCTGTTGGTGTTGCTTCTATGCTAGTGAATAGCAGTTTGTTTCTTGCTACGTTTGCGGAGGCTTCATTGGTTATTTCCCCCTCATAATAGACAGTTTCTTGGCTTGGGTTGTAATGGAATGTAACTTGACCAATTACGTTAGTTGGATCATGTTCCCAATTAAGCGGAACAGTTACACCATCAAATCGTTCTAATTCCTGTTTAGTGTATAAATTATTATTTCTGGATATTCTTGGAATTAATGCTACACCTGTAATGTGAGCAGATTCATTAACGGAAGTATATGCTTGAAGGTTCAATAATTTATGTTGATATTAGGTATTATAAGAATTAATAGAGTGATGATGTATCTACATTCTTTCACTCTCTAGTATATACTGATTATAATATAATAAAATGAATTAAAGAAACCATTAATTAATATTATAAGCTTAATGGTGAGTAATACAATTCATACATAATATGGCTAATCCATCATCAACTGAATATAATGGCTTTTTCTTCCAACATCTTTCGCAGATAAAAGGGTAAACTCTAATCATTTCATTATACTCATCTTTAACTAATATTCCACCGTCACTATCAATGTCCTTAGTCAATTCTGACACCTCATTGGTGAATAATCATTTTGGTCTAATTCTCTTGCTATTACCCTGTCTTTGTATCTATAACAAGGAAGGATTTTAGGTGTCATTATGCGTTCATATCCTGTCTATAATATTTTCCCCATCTAGTGATGTTTAATTTCCATGCTGATATTTTTCTCATATTTGGTGTGTCTTTTTTTAACTCTGTTGAGATCATTTTGGCTCTACTAATTACTTTACAAAGGTTGTTATTCATACCTTTTTAAGCAAACAAGATCAATATAAACCCATAAGGTTAAAAAAAATTAACTAAAAATAAGTATCAAGACTTATGACGATTGCCAAAGATATTCTCAATGGTTAGTATCATACGCCAAAGATATTCTCAATGACAGCTTGATAATTAGTATATTATTATTGATAATATAAACCCATAATATTAAGAAATACCAACCTCAATGACAGGATTTAAAACCTGTGGTATGCTCACGCAATACGTCTTGGTTGGTAGCCTAAGAGGGATAACTTTTTCAGGTTATCTAGAAACACAACTCAAGTTGATTCCCTGACGGCTATATTATATGGTAAAAAATCCCTATTAAAAACCTTTTATAATTTCGTACAAAGTGAAAATAATACCCATACCTGCTATTACAATGTAGAATTTCCTATCCTTGTTTGATTGCTTTTGTTCTATGTCTTTGAAATGATGATTCAATTCATATTCCACCTTCATTAGACGTTCACATAGTCCCTCGATTTTTTCTTCAAAGGTATCTAGTTTGTCCAATATTCTTTTAGTCAAATCGTCAAACTCAGTCATTGACATTGACACCCACGTTTGGTACAAAGGGCGTGTTGAGATTCTTTGCACATCTTACATTTCCTTATTGTCTTTGCTTTTACTTCTGATATTTGTTTTAGATTATCTTTAATGAAATGCTCCTTCTTAATGTCCTGTGCGTTTTTGGCTATGGTTGCTTGTGCGTCTTGATTTGCTTGTATCTCATCATCATCAGGTAATTCCATTCCAGTGTTAACTCTTAACCATTCTCTTGATTCTGATTTGGTCATTAACCCTTGTACAGATAATTCTTTAATTTGATCAACTTGTAACTCTACAATGTTTTGTGTAGTGAAAGCAACTTTACATTCTTCCAATTCTGGATCATATCCGTTTTGGATTAGTATGTTATCAAATAATTCTACTTTTAGTTTGTTAGCCAAATAACGCTGATAACCTCTTACTCTTTTCATTACAATGTTATCTGTTGTTTCAGATGAGGCTCTGCTAGTAAAGTCACCCGTCATTATGTCGTGTGGGAATTGAGTGCCTAATTCAAACACTTTCTCCAAGTGAGTAATGTAATCAGTGTACTTACTATTCCCTGCTGTTTCAAAGAAATCTATTTCAGGCTTTATCTTTTGAACTCTCTTGTCACCTGGCTTGTATTTTTGCCATCTTACTGCTTCTTTTTCTAAGTATGGATCACTAGCACCTGGATAAGTAATTGTTGTAATTGGATAAGCGTTATTCATAATGATGGCTGACATAGCATCTTCGATTGACCACATGACTTCAATTAACGGTGGAGTTGTTCTGTTGCCTATTGTTCTTGGAATGGCTAGTGAATAAAATAATGATTTTCCCCATGCCTGTTTAGAATAGTTTGTTAAATTAAATTCGATAAATTTTCCCAGTTTACCTGCTCCCAGTTTAGCTGTTTGACCGTTGTTTGTTCTATGCTCGTAATGTTCTAACTTTCCAAACTCATCTCTTTTCTTGGCTATGATGGTTTGCATATCAACTTCCTCAACGTCTTGAATATCATTCTCATCTAATTTCTCTAAGATACTGTTGCCTGTGATTAGACAGGTAGTGACCATGTTTTCAAACTTTGTATAAAAATCAGATTGTCTTATCCAATCGTTTAGTATCTCTGTTGCTGTATCTGATTCACAAGTGACATTCATTTCTGTCCCTGTTATTAATTCTGAATAAGATGATACTGCTATTTGTAATTGTGGTGTCCTGTCGTGATACTTAATCAACTGCTCGAATGTAACTTGTATTGGTTGCTCCCTTGAAAAATCTGATCTGACTATCTTTGCTAATGGTGCTTTGGCTTCCTCAATTCTAGTTTCTTTAAAGGGATTATTCAAGCTGTGGCACCTTCAATGATTAATAATTCCTGTCTATTTAATGTTGATTCTCTAGCACCTGATTTAGATAATTCAATCTTGACATTGTATAGTCCAGGTGGTGGCAATTCATTCTCTGCTATTGCGTATGAGAATGTTCCATTGGTAGCACTTACAATGCTTCCAACTCTGTTAAAATAATCTCCCCATCTATGATTCTTTGTTAGTCTAATTGTAATTGTAAATCCTGTTAAATCTGCTTTTCTTGTAAATTTCTGATCAGAGTATAATGTCCCTGTCAGTTTGTTTGTAGTGCTAAAATCCCCTCTAAACCATTTTGGCTGATCCATTAAGAGATAAAGACCGTATGCCACTATAATGATCCACGATTATTTATTTGGTAATTAATAGAACTAATACCTGAATTAAACAATAAAGTGGACATAATGTAATATCTTATTTTTATAGATATAATAGAAATAATTAATCAGGTATTGGTAAACCACCTTTGGCTCTGAACCATTCAACTATCATATTCCTACTATAATGTAATACAGTTAACGGATCAGAATCTTTTGATTTCTTCAATGCCTTTTCTTTCTTTTCAACAGCGTCAATTATATCATCAAATGATTTGATAAACATTGTCAATAATTCTTCTTGAGTTTTTGGCACGTTATTCATAAGTCAATACCCACCCTTCACGCTTATATTTTTTGCCCTTAAATTCTTCACACTTACTACATACATGATAATCCTTAGTCACTTTTTTCCTTTGGTTGTTCCTCAATAATGGTAGTAATTACTTTGGTTGGGACAGTTTCCATATTCTTTATTGCGTCAGTAATCTTATCAATCTTGCCTTCAAACTCTTTGTATATCAGATAACCTTGATTTGATTGTTTTGCTGTTTTAACATATTCAGCATAGGTGTTAGCAAATAGCATAGCCAACTCCATCTTGCTTGACCTGCCTACTGTCTTGCCTGTTGCTTTGACAATAAACTCTTTTACACGTTCTTGATCGTTCATTCAATTACCTCTGTGTTAATTGATATTCCACTGTTGCTTTTAGGTTTATCGGTATCATTTTGATTGACTAATTTATTTGCCATAATATCGTAATGTCCATAATCAAACTCTTTCAAGTCCCAACAGCACATGATAAAGCAATCCAATACATCTGCGTTTAATTCCGTCTTATCTATTCCACCCTTCTTATCAAATTGGGCTGACCTCATCTGTGCAATTAGTTTAGTATGATTTGGGTGGATTCTTACTTTACCATTCTTGACCATCTGTGACGCATTGATAGTCATTTTACTTCTTAATGATTGTTGGTTGGCTGATTCATGATCTCTTATTTGAAGTCCAAAGTTAATGGGAAGAGCTGGTATGCCACGTTCCTCTAAATCTCTAATAAATCCAGGGTGAGCAGAATCTATCTTACAATTATCATTATACCTATGAGCCATATCTTCTATTACATCTAACATGGCACTTGGGCTTGGTCTTGGAAATTCGTTTGCTTCCGTTACATACAATAAATCATCTCGTATTTCCCCCCCTAGTACACCAAAGTTTGACGAGCCAAAAGCAGGATCACCGTAACAGCCACCCCTGCCACCTACAACGGTCAAATCATATTCTTCAATAATATTCTCTATGCCTTCAAATATATCTCCACTACCAAATCCATATTTTAAATTATACTCTCTTTCAAAACTTGGAGATTTCTTTGCTGTTGCTATGTCCTCAGGTCTAAAGACTTTGTTTAATCCTATTGTATAGTCCATCTGTTTCATTACATATCCGTTATCATCTTCATCTTCCATTCTTTCAAACAATCCTCCTGGCAAGTTGGGTGTGCTTATCAATAGTATGTGAGGATTGGTCTTTGGAATGTATCTTTCTGCTACTGTTCGTGCTTCATCTTGGTATCGTGTAGGAAAGAAATCAGCCTCATCAAGCATAACTATCTTTGGATTTAGTCCTCTTGCAGGGGATAAGTGGTTAGTTGGAAATGCTTCTATTCTACAACCGTTCAATATGCACACTGATTCCTTAGTCTTAAACTCATGCTTGAATAATGATTTCAATCTACCTACAACCTTGTTTGTTAACTCTTGATTTGCTCCTGTAATAATTACACCTGTAACATCAACTTGGGTATCTTTCCAATAATCATCTTTAAGACAGTTCCATGCTATCCATCTAATTGTCCATTCAGTAATGCCTAATCCTGTTGCCTTCTTAACCCATAACTTTCTATTGGATTCAAGTATGGTTGTTAATTCTTCCTCATAGTCAAAGTATTCTAACTTGTTTGGTAATGCTTCCCAGAATTGTTGAAAAGTTAATCCCCTGTATTCAGGAAAATCAACTAATTCATCTTCATGTTCTTTCTGCTGTTGTTCCCAAACTGGATAAATTGATACTTCCTTGTCCATGATCCTTCTGTATGATATGTTTAGTTGCTTCGTAATAAGCCGATAGGTATGGCTGAATCTCTCTAATTTCTCTTAGTATTCTTAACGCTGTATCAGGTTTACCTAAATGAACCTTCCAATAATTTTTCCATAATAACTCTTGAACCAACTCCAAGTTATCTATACGTTCCAAGTGTTGATCTACAAATCCATATTGTCCTATCTCATTCAATCGATTTAGTTTTTCAGAATCTAATTTACTTTTGACTTTATAGTAATGCTGTATTGTAATGTTAGTCCCATGTGCTGATAGATACGCAAGTGCCTCTTTTCCCTTTAATCTCATGCGTGTTGTTTGTATTACTAAAGTTTCAGTATCATTAAGCATTAGTAAATTGTTGCAAAAACTATCATTAAGTAACTAATTCTATCATAAACAACCAACGCCTCTACACTTTGTACACTTTAGCCTGTCCAGATTCTTGTTATATGTAGGTGTACTGCCTCTGCCTTTACATTGATTACACCTAGGCATTATATTCTTCCAATGTATCAGGTCGCCAAGGCTCATATTCACCATCTAAATATCCCTCACAACCGTCACAATATTTATTGTTACAGGCTGTTACTACATATCCTTCTGCGTCATACACATAATCTTCCTCATCTAGATGTTCTGACCAAACGTGACCACATCTTGCACATGGATCATCACTCCCTTCTAACATACTATCTGTTATTCCAGGTGGTAGGCTACTCATGTTTTATATCCTCATGTTTGTTCTTGTTTGCTGTCCTTGTAAATTGTTTTCCACAGTAAAAACATTTTGGGCTGTCAGAATTATATATCATTTCAAGTCCTCAATTCTACCCATTTTGATATAATCTGCTAGACATAATGGACAGTCTATTCTTTGCCATTTACTACTACATGGATCACCATAGCCACAGTCAAATCTTCCTCCACACGTTCTGCAATTATGGTCACTCATTCTTTATCTCCTTTGAAATATTCTGCTAAAATCTCCCAAAACTCTCCACCATTACTCATACCTGATTGATATACTTTGTATGCTTTTTTGGCTTCTTTGTATGTTGGTTTCATTGTTTTAATCCCTCTTTTAGATTTGCTTGGAATATATCATCAAACCATGCTTCCTTACACTTATCTGAACACCATATTTGTTCACCATGACTAGAACATGGATTGCCATATCCACAATCATATCTACCAACGCATTGATCACAGATGTGCATCATTATACATAATTCCCTGTATCAAAGCCATCTTTTTCATTCATGTCTAACCATTCATTATACATGGTTCTGTATGTTGTATTGGATTTCTTTTGAAAATCCCATGCGTCTTTAAACCAATCATCTTCATGCTTTAATTGTATTCCTTTAGGGTTTAATTGGTCTAGATATATCCTAAAGGCTTTTTCTGTAAATCCTCTTTTCATTGTGTTTCAATATCCTTTTCATAGACTTTATGACCTTGTTGGATTAGATTATCAACCCAAGTATTTTCCATAAAGTCTTTGATTTCTGCGTGATCCACTGAATAATAGTTTGTGTAATCCATTTGGATTTCTCTATATGTTATCTGTTCTCTATTAGTTTGTGTCCATGATTGATCTGTGATTCTTTCTACTTGGAACAATACATCTGGATCTTTCATAGAATCTCCATTTTGTGGCTCACCATAGTGACACATTGATACTATTGTGTATTTACCCTCTTGCCAGGATTCCACTGTCAAGTCCATATAGCCCATTGAGGCTAATTTGTAGGAATTGTGACCTTCTAAAAATATGTCTATTCCAACGCTTTTTAGGTATTGAGTAGGTTTCAATTAATTCCACCTCTCATTTTTGGCACCTATTCTACCAATGGTTTGATATTCTCCATCTAATGAATATCCTTTTTCGTCACAATTCTCTTTTAATCCATCTATGATACAATTTGATGTGAATAATAATCCACTGTTGTACCCATTATCTGCTAGTTTTAGTAATTTTTGTACTTTTTCTAACTGAATCACCATTTGTTGAGGTGTCAATTTAATCCCCTCTTTGTGAAAAAATTGTCAATGGTATAATGACCATTCTTATCTACTCTTAAAGGACTGCTGTAATTTACAAATGTCCAAGTGTTTTTAAAATGCTTTTCCATTTGTTTCAAATTACCTTTGAATCCACACTCACAATTAAGTGCTTCATCTGGGAAAATTAATCTTTTCATACCCTATATTATATTGAGATCCATATCAACGTTTTGCTTAAAAATATAAACTCTATTTAACCAATTTAATAATTTCAAATGATTCATAATATCTTTCTGGATAACCTAGTTTTAATGATCTCCATTTATTCACTACATCATAATTTTCAATATATGTTCTATGCTCTTGTGATTTATGTTGATCAATACATTGTTTTTTAATCTCAATTACATCACTAATATCTTTAAACATTCTTGGATCAAAATCGTTTGTAGTTGATATTGTTTCAAATTGATATACCTCTTTTGGTATGTTTCTTCCTGCTACTAATACTGACAACCCTATATTCTTATGGTCTTGGTGTCTTTCATTTATGCTAGTAGAATAAACAATGTCAATATTATGTTTCTTAATAAAATTTTCAATAAATGATATTGTAGTAATATCGTATGGTATCATACCATCTTTGAAATGTCCAAATTCTAATTTCATATTAATTATATCGGCACTTTTTAATGACTCTGATTTTCTAACTTCTGGATCACCTCCATGCTCACCTAAACATAATGTCAATCCAAATAAATTATCACCTGCTATATTATGCTGTGCTAACGTTCCGTAACAGCCAACTTCAAAATCATCTGGGTGAGCTCCTACTGCTAAAACGTTCATATCACTTTTAACCCCATAGAGTGTTTTAAAATGGATTTAGAGTGCTTTACAACGTTCTCAATATCAGGATTTTCTTTAATCAAATCTGCTAACTCTTTTGGAGTTTCAACAGCAAAACAATTATACCCTTCTTTCCAAATTGATCCTTCAATGTTTACCCAATCCCTATGAAATACAACTGCTGTGCCATGATGTATGGCTTCCAATGAAACATAGTCAGTTCCACCCCCATCTCTTACATATTTTGACAGGTCAATAGAAAATTTAGCAGGGTTTAATAATTTTTGTCTAGTGATCCAATCCATATCATAAGCACCTGTATTTTTTTTACCCCTTGCCCATTTATCAAAACCTAAATCTTTCAACGTATGATAAACATAAATTAGATTGCGTTTACCCCAAATCTCAATAGGTGTATCTAACATAGTATTTGCTTTACAAATAATGTCTTGATTTTTCCTCCATTCTACTCTACACATTGAAATTGCTTTTGTCTTGACTTCTGCTGTGCCTGTTGGGTAATTATAAAATGGAGTGCCTACATATTCAGCGTCAATATTATATTCTTCTTTTAAAAATTTAACAATACTTTTTCTTGGTGTTAATACACGTTTAAACGATTGATATAATTCTGATTCTTTTTTACTTGGTTCAGCAGTGTCATGAATAAATAAAGTAGGCTCTTTTAGATATTTGACACAATCATAGAAATGACTATCAAGAGAAATAATGACAGGATCAGTGAAAGTTTTTAATGCCTCTTTTGGCACATTTTGATATTTTACTCCAAATCCATAGTCCCTTGTTTTTTTTTCAAGTCTATTTGTAACTTTGAATATATGTTGCTTTGGGTAGTCACGCAAAATTAAATGTGAAGCATAAGTTATCCACCCTCCATACTTGGGAGTTGATAGATGTAAAAATTCTATTGACCTTCACCGTCTTTCATTTTTTTATATCTGTTTTGATTTCTTTCTGTCTTAACTTTTTTAATTCTGTCCAATTCCTCCTTAGGTGAAGTACATTTCCACATCTGTTGTAAACTGTAATAGACAATAGAAAATCGATATGATTCAGGTGCAAGGTATTTGATTGGTGTTACTCCATGAAGTATTCTTTGACCATCAAAGAGTGTTACAGATGAATCTGCTATCTCAAATCCAATATTATATTCAGGTAATGATAACCTGCCACCCTCAATTTTATTCTTAAATGCTATCATATTACTGAATACGTCTTTAAAATTTCCACTATCATAATGATAATTTAATTGATTATTCTTATTGATAATGCCTGACGTAAATGGAGAATTGCCTAATATCCAATCAGGTTTTACTTTTTCTGCTACTATCTTACTATGATAATCATACATTTCTGGGACATATTCTTTATACAGATCACCTAATTTATCGCCATAATCGCATACCGTCTTATGGTTCTTTGGAGATTCTCTTGCGAAACCTGCTGTGCTACAATAATCGTTTTGAAATCCTATTCTAGACATATACCCAAATATCTTGTCATAACTCTTTAAGCCTCCTGCCCTCCTGCCTTTGTTGTATTTTAAATTGATAATTGCCTCCCTTAATTCATCTACACCTTCCTTTAGTTTCATGTAAACAATTATTATTTCCCCTGTATCTTTATCCCTGATTAACGTGTTATCAGTGATTAATGTTTCATAATCTGAATCTGTTGCATTTTTTAATAAATACTCTTTTGGCTCAAATGAGCTGTTACGTTCAAGCGTGATTTGCTTCATACTCTTTGAAAAACTCCAAAACTAAATCAGTATGATTATCAACGTTTAATGCCTTCATGTGCTTGTCAAATTTTGGCATAATTGTTTCATAATCCTCGTTGCTAAAGAATAAGATCATTTGTTTGATTGTTCCGTTAAGGTAATTTTCTTGTGATAATTCTACTTTTTCTGATTCTCTATTTTCATTGTTATCAGTTGGTGGATTAATTACCTTGTCAAAATCTGCTATGTTTACTGCTAGTAAATCAGTAAAGTCATTTAATCTCCCTGCCTCATGTATCATTTTAAATTCTTCCTTATCTTTGAATGGATCATGCTCACCTCTTAACTTGTTCATTAATTGTCTTAAAATTTTCTTGTCAATGGTATCTATATCTAACACATAAGCAGGAATTGTTTCTTTTTTTAATTCCTTATACACTGTAACTCTATGCTCACCGTCAATTACTTCTAAATTTTTGTTTAAAATTACAGGTGCTAAAAATCCATATTTTTCCATTGTAGATTTGAGTGCAATCATTTGTTCAGGGGTTAGTATGTTTGGGTTTGTATCATCAAATTTAATATCATTAACTATGATATTTTGCACTGGAACATCTACAACCATATCTAAATCAGTATTTCATAAGTCATAAACCTTGTCATTGGTTTGGATCAATTCGAGGAAAAGTGATTGCTATGTTATCAGTGTAATCTCTTAGCCAACCAACTTCAATACTATGTTCACCATGAGCCTCATGAGTTGCTATTGCGTCATATAGCACTCTAGTGATCGCCTGTGTTACAAACTTCCATACCTGATCTTCTGTGTATAGTTTAAGGTCACGTTCTTGAGGCATAATAAATAATGTAAACTGCTATAATGATTAAAGATGAAATAATGTAAATCCTATTCAACGCCTAATGGCTAGTGATAGCCAACGTTTAATGATGTTATACCAAATGAATCTGCTCCACACTCTTTGTCCATATTTTACTCTGATTCTGTATATGTCCCTGTCAGATAAATCCAAGTTGGTTACTGAATAATATGCGTCCATAATATCTGCTCCATCTTTAGCACCTGATATATCATGCTTTAACCCTAGTGTATGACCTAACTCATGGATCAATACCGCATACAGATTATATGTTTTCAATATGTTAGTTGGATAAGCATTTTCAACTAGACCTTTTTTTATGGCTTTACTTCCTTTGATACCCTTGCCTTTTAAATCCCAAATGTATGAGGCATTGAATACAACTTTTCCTGACACTTTGGCTTGACCTGGATAGTATGCGTATGCCAACACTGATGGTCTATCCTTGAAATATTTATCCTCATCTTTAGTTTTAAATCTGATTTCTATATCTGCTTGAGTATTCCATGCTGACTTAAATTTCAATGGTATCTCAAAATTCCATGTTGATACTGCTAGGTTTACAGCACGTTTTAATTGTCGTTTAGATATTAATTTT
>Ga0308011_10000159_pt1 | contig 37444 bp, 25 predicted proteins | sample Neamet177_FD_203144 | JGI IMG/M metagenome (GOLD analysis project Ga0308011, IMG submission 203144) | Marine microbial communities from water near the shore, Antarctic Ocean - #177 | ecosystem: Environmental > Aquatic > Marine > Unclassified | place: Southern Ocean | collected 2014-07-25 | reverse complement strand
CTTTCTTAGCTGGAGCTTTCTTAGCTGGAGCTTTCTTAGCTGGAGCTTTCTTTGCTTTCGGCTTGTCTTCAGTAGCCTCTTCAGCTACTTCCGCAGTCGCTTCTTCTACTGGTGCATCAACTACAGCTTCTGCTGGAGTTTCTTCAACGGTAGGTGCAGACTCCATAGTTGCCTTTAACTGAGATAATACATCTAGATCACCTAGTGTGCTCTTTTCAGTATTAGAGTTAATTGCATCCATCATTCTAGAGTTTCCAGAACTTTTAGACTTTGATCCAGGAGATTTAGGCTTATGGTCTTTCTTAGCAGGGCCTTCTTCGTGTGTTCTCAAGTGGCTAACAGTAATACGCTTTGCGTTACGGTTAAACTCTAGAACTACAAATTCAGCGGCGTCGTCAGAGCTTAATGCTTCTCCATCAGCTTTATTCAGGTGCTTGACATGACAAGTTCCTTCTAAACCATATGGTAGAGCAATGATTGCATTAGAACCATCAACCTTCATAACTGTAGCTTGATGCTTTGATCCAACAGCAAATACTGTTTCAAACACCTCCCATGGATTCTCTTCTATTTGCTTATGACCAAGGCTCATTCTGCGGTTCTCCATATCGAGCTCCATAACAACAACATCGATTTCATCACCTACATTACAGAATTCTGATGGGTGCTTAATTTTCTTAGACCAGCTTAGGTCAGAGATGTGAACTAAACCGTCAATACCTTCTTCTAATTCAACGAATAACCCGAAGTTAGTGAAGTTACGAACCTTACCTTTTTGCTTAGACTCAAGTGGGTAACGCTTGTCGATTTCCTCCCAAGGGTCTGTGCTTAATTGCTTCAGACCTAGAGACATCTTTCTTTCTTCTCTGTCAATGCTTAGTAGAACACATTCTATCTCCTCACCTACTTTCAAGAAGTCTTGTGCGCTTCTTAAGTGTTGTGACCAAGACATCTCACTTACGTGAAGCAAACCTTCAACGCCAGGAGCAATCTCTACGAATGCACCGTAATCAGCCATAACCACAACTTTACCTTTCACCTTAGTTCCTTCAGTTAACTCTTCAGTTAATGAATCCCATGGGTGAGAAGTTAATTGCTTCATACCTAGAGCGATACGACGTTTGTCATCATCAAAGTCAAGAATAACTACGTTAATCTTAGCGTCTAGTTCTACTAATTCCTCGGGGTGACCTACACGGCCCCAGCTCATATCAGTAATGTGAACTAATCCATCAACACCACCAAGGTCTACGAATACACCGTACGATGTAACGTTCTTAACTGTACCCTCGAGTACTTGTCCTTTCTCTAGACCTTTAATGATTAGACGTTTCTGCTCTTCAAGTTCCGCTTCAATAAGCGCTTTGTGAGATACAACAACGTTTTTAAACTCGTGGTTAATCTTAACCACTTTGAATTCCATCTGCTTACCTACGTACTCGTCAAAGTCACGAATAGGCTTAACATCAACTTGCGAACCAGGTAAGAATGCCTCTAATCCAAATACATCAACGATAAGTCCACCCTTTGTGCGACACTTAACAGTACCTTGAATAATTAGATCCTCATCCTTAGCTTGATTAATCTTATTCCATGCCTCGTAAATACGAGCAGTACGGTGACTAACAACTAATTGTCCGTTCTTATCCTCTTGCTTCTCAACAAATACAGCAACTGTATCGCCGGGCTTAAGGTCGGGGTTGTAACGGAATTCAGATGCAGTAATAATACCTTCAGACTTGTAACTGATGTTTACGACAACTTCCTTCTTACTTACAGTTAATACTGTTCCGGTAACAACTTGCTTGTCTTCAATTAAAGTAAGGTTTGACTCATATAAAGCTTCAAGCTTTGCACGCTCTTCAGGAGTGAAGTCGTCTTGAGCTGATTCAAACATAGCCCAGTCGAAATCTCCTGTAGGTTCAGCAAGCTCACGTGGCTCGGTTGGTCTAGGCTCTGGCTTAACAGGCTCTGGAGCAACTTCAACAGCAACGGCTGCTTCTGGAGCTGCCTCTGGAGCAACTTCAACAGCAACGGGTGCTTCTGGAGCTGCCTCCTCAGTTGTTTCAACTTGTAATTCTGGTGTAGCTTCTTCTGCTACTTGCTCCACTTGTGGAGTCTCTGGTGCTTCCTGAGCCGCGTTATTTGTTTTTGCGTCTTCAGGTTTTTCGGTTGCGTCATTCATGGCGTGTCCCTATAATTTGTATGATTTGCCGGAGTGAGGAAGGCAAATCAGACTGTAATTCAACGGATAGTACCTCACTGCCACCCGATTTGAGGGCGCAAAGATACGGTATTATTAAAGGACAATCAAAATTCTAGAGCTCATTTCAAAGTTTTGACTAAGATTAGATACTAGATAGTAAATACCTGACGGTAAGTCGATAGCATTAAATTCATTTTCTTTAACGCCTCCTACCCTAGCCCCGGTAGAATTATATATGATTGCATTGTGAGTAGAAAACACTGGCACACCACGTTTAATAGGGTTTGGAAATATTGAAAACGGTTGATGAACAAGGTCTAATACTGATGTTACACAAACATTGCAGTACTCTGGTGTAGTCTCCGTAGAAATGAATTCTCTCCACGGACCAGTTCCATCTATATCTCTACCCCAACTATGATCTAGAGGTAAAGCCCCGAAATGAACGGAATCGGCAATTGAGAAGCCGTCTGCAGACCTTAAAACTAGAGCCTCACCATTATTGTTGAATTTGAAATTAGTGTGATTCCACCCCATTGAACCATCCTCGTCGGCAAAGAACAACATGTACTCTCCAGGAGCTATGGTTGTTGAATCAGGCATGTCTAGTGGCACTTGCCATTTAATAGGGTTATTTAATCGGTCCGTTAAATAGTATCCTCCCATATCAACTGCAGTATTTCCAAGGTTGAGAATCTCAAACCAATCTTCATGTGCGCCTGTATTGTCTGTAGTGTCTAAAAGATTGCTAGACTGCAATTCATTAATTACTAGGTGTGCTGGCTCTATTATGAATAACGAATTGGAGACTCTGGGTGTGGGTGTGATAAACCATGAAGATGAGGGAGCACCATCTATGGAACGTCCCCAACTCACATTAACCTCACCCACCTGATATGAATATGTGTCAGCGATATTACCATCGGGGCCTTTCAAGGTTATATCACTAGCCTCAGATGATGGCACGAAATCTATGTGATGACCACCTTCAGAAGGCTGACCGTCCATCCATAACAGGAGATATCCGTCTGCTTCAATGGTGAGGTCGAATGGAGCGTTAAGGGGTAGGGTGAAGGTTTGGGCTAAAGAATTAGAAAAAGTATACCCACTTAGATTAACCTGAAAGGGATTAGGGTTGAAAATCTCTATCCAAGGTGACACCTCCATGCTCTCGTCTACTAAATTAGATTCATTGAGGATTAATATCTCGTTTATATACAGCAAAGGTGTGGGGGAGATTAAGGATGTGTTCTGGGCGTCAGGAGTGGCATTGTCGAAGTATATCCAATTCTCGCAGGCGTCACATTCACGGCCATAGCTCACGTCTGTTTGTTGCATAGGGAAAACTATGGCGTCTATAATCGTGGCACCATCTGGGGCGGTTAAATACACCCCCTCACCGTCAGGACTGAGTTTAAAGCTAGCGTGATCCTCACCTTGCTCTGTGTCATTGTCTAACCAAACTATCATGTACCCACCTGGAGTAATAGAAGTAACCCCTGGATTTGTAGCGGGGAATTGCCACTTAGTCAAGTTATCCTCTCTGTCACTTAAATAGTATCCGGCTAGATTTAACACACCACCCTCATGATAAATTTCTATCCAGTCATCTGATTCGAAAAAATCATCGAATAATGCCAGCTGATTACTTGCCATTAACTCATTAATATATGTTTGAGAAATGAGCTTGTTAGAGCCTATAACCATTGCAATCAGAAGAGTTAACTGGACTAAAAGGATTTTGTTTCTCATATAACTATTATTAATTATGCCTAAAAGTAGTAAACCTTGAGGTAGCTAAGTGCCGAGTAGGTAGTTTTGCGTTCAAATATTTTCAATTATGGCAAACGGCTCATTTCAAGTTCCTTTCCCGGTAAACGAACCGGTTCTATCATATGCTCCTGGTTCAACCGAACGAGAAGAGCTTCAAGAGATGTACAATAAGATGTATAATCAATCGCCGATTGATGTGCCTATGTATATCGGTTCTAATCTAGTTACAACAGGAGATAAACGCACTATGACACCACCTCATGACCACGCAAAGGTTCTGGGGCATTTCAATTATGGCGATGCGTCACACGTAGAGGCTGCAATCGAGGCGGCTTTAGAGGCTAGAAAGCTTTGGGCTAAAGTTTCATTCGTAGAAAGAGCAACGATTTTCTTAAAGGCGGCAGATTTAGTAGCGGGGCCATATAGAGCGAAACTCAACGCGGCTACAATGCTTGCTCAGTCAAAGAACTGCTTCCAAGCAGAAATTGATGCTTCATGCGAGCTCGCTGATTTCCTTAGGTTTAATGCTTATTTCGCTCAAGACATCCATGCCATGCAGCCAGAGAGTAGCGATGGGTTTTGGAATAGAACGGAGTACAGGCCACTTGAAGGATTTGTATTTGCTGTAACCCCATTTAATTTCACTGCAATTGCGGCGAACCTTCCAGCCTGCATGGCTATGATGGGTAACGTAGTGGTATGGAAACCTTCAGACACACAAGTGTATAGCGCACAGGTCTTGATGGAGATCTTCCGCGAAGCGGGTGTTCCTGATGGTGTAATTAATATGATCACAGTTGACGGCCCTGTAGCTGGCGATGTAGTGTTCAAGCATCCCGATTTCGCTGGGCTACACTTCACTGGGTCTACCGCAGTGTTCCGTCATCTATGGAAAACTATCGGGGACAACTTAAGTACTTATAAAACTTACCCTCGTATCGTGGGTGAAACTGGTGGCAAGGACTTCATCGTTGCTCACAGCAGTGCTAATAGAGCCGCCGTTTCTACGGGCCTTCTAAGAGGGTCGTTTGAGTATCAAGGCCAAAAATGTTCAGCAGCAAGTCGCGCTTATATCTCTGACGATATATGGCCAGATGTTAAGGAGAAATTAGTGGCTGACCTTGCAACTTTGAAAATGGGTTCGCCAAAAGATTTCGGCAATTTCATTAATGCCGTTATAGATAGAAGATCCTTCGATAAGATTAAGTCGTACATAGATTGGGCAAAAGGCGAAGACGATTGTGAAATCATTTCGGGAGGTAATTGTGATGATTCAGTGGGGTACTTTATCGAACCTACTGTTATCGTTACAACTAACCCTATGTTCAGGACTATGGTTGAAGAGATCTTCGGACCAGTATTAACTATATATGTATTCGAAGCAGATAAGTGGGAGGAAACTCTGGAGCTTGTAGATTCAACAAGTGAGTACGCTCTAACAGGAGCTGTATTTGCTCAAGACAGATACGCTCTGAACTTTGCTAAAGACGCATTAGAAAACGCAGCAGGAAACTTCTACCTTAATGACAAGCCAACTGGTGCAGTTGTAGGACAGCAACCATTCGGTGGAGCTAGAGGTTCTGGTACTAATGACAAAGCAGGGTCAGCGCTTAACCTACTTAGATGGGTAAGCCCACGTACTGTTAAGGAAACGTTAGTTCCTGTTGAGAATTACCACTATCCGTTCTTAGGATAAGACTTCAATAGAAAACTCTATTAATTGGAGAGGGGAACCAAACCTAATTGATTCCCCTCGTAATTACGGTGTAAGCCGGATTCTGTTCTCTACAAAGTCGCCTTTGTAGAGCTTCATCATTGATCTAGTGCGACCTACCCTCTAGTTCGGGCGAGTAGCCCTCAAACACTAGTTTACATGGTCTTGCAGCCCGCAAGGTTTACCTAAGCTAATGAATCACTCCATTACTGGTGAGCTCTTACCTCACCTTTTCACCCTCACCTGTTTCTCTAACGTGAGTTAAAGGCCATCGGCGGTATAAATTTCTTTAGCACTTTCTGTCTTATCACGTTTGATAAGCCTCCCTTTCGAGGAGTACGGCACTCTAAGCTGTCCGGACTTTCCTCCCCATAAATGAGGCGATGAAGTCAACCGTGATGCAAAGCTAACAGAAACAATGGTAGAACTCACAACACTAAAGTCTTTCTACTAGATAGGTTAGATTAATTTCGCATCATGAAGAAGTACTATTTATTGCACAAGCCATTCGGTATGCTAAGTCAGTTCACTCACGAAGGTGGTCACCAATCGCTAGCAGATATAAAAGCTGACTGGCCGACAGATGTTTATTCTGTGGGCAGACTAGACACAGACAGTGAAGGTCTACTCCTACTCACAAATGATAAAAGGTTGAATTCTGAGATTCTTTCACCTGAAAATGGACACCCACGTACTTATCACGCACAAGTAGAAGGAGATCCGTCAATGGGAGATATGAGAAAGCTACAGAGCCCTATGACTCTTAGAATTAAGGGTCGTGACTTTATTACAAGACCCTGCAAAGCGACTGTTTTAGATCCCCAACCAGACTATCCAGACAGATTACCCCCCATTAGAGTTCGAAAAAGCGTTCCAGACAAATGGATTTCACTAACTCTAGTAGAGGGTAAAAACAGACAAGTACGTAGAATGACAGCCGCTGCTGGATTCCCTACGTTGAGATTAATCCGAGAAGCTATAGGGCCGTTTAAACTCAGGGGCCTTAAAGCCGGTGAGGTTAGAGAAATATCTGAAGCAGATATAAATAAGCTGATACATCTATAAATGATACGTACAATTATCGCTGTATGCTATTCCGCATTTTGTTGTTGGCTAGCACTTGTTATCCTTATGATCTCCTCAAAAAGTGCTAACTGGATCTTATTGACTTTAGCAAAGCGTATTTGGTCTAAGTTCATGATGAAATGGATTATATGTGCCGACTTCGAGGTGACAATTTCTCCGAAAGCACAGGAGCTATTTGATTCCGATCATGGTGCTGTACTAATGTCTAATCACGTTAGCTATATAGATATTACTGCCGCATTTGTAGCGACCCCCACTCCTATTGTTTTCCTAGCTAAAGCGAGCTTAAGACGCGTGCCATTTCTTGGCAGTGCTAACGAAAGGGTCGGAACAGTTTTCGTAAAGCAAGGGGATATTAAATCTGCAAAAAAGGCAATCAGCACCTTAGTTAAAACCGTTGAGAGCGGCAGGTCTGTTCTGGTATTTCCTGAAGGGTCTAGAAGTAATGACGGCAAGCTAGCGAGATTTAAAAAAGGCGGGTTTCATTTAGCTACACAATCAGGAGCTCCAGTTGTGCCAATGTACATTGATGGGGTTTTCGAAATTCTCCCCGTTGGCTCATGGCGTTTAAAATGGCCAAAAAGACCAGTTACCGTTAAATTCGGTGATCCTCTCTATAGTAAAAACGTTGAAGAGCTAAGGCAGTTAACGTTTGATTCTATTACCCAGCTTAGTCGCTAGATCCAAACCATCTCTAATCGCGATTTGGGCATCGAGACCTTTAGAACTCTTAGCGCCTCCTATCAAGTGCACATCTATCCCTTTTGACCTTAAACTAGAGTCGAGTGGAGAGAAAGATGCTTGTCCTGCACAAACAACTACTGTATCGACCTTAAGTAGTACATCCCCTTTCTCAGGATGATGTACGTGCAAACCTTCATCATCTAATTTATCATACACTATCCCCGCCCAAGCAGATACGCCACGTTTCTTCAGTGTAAGCCTGTGTATCCACCCTGTAGTTTTGCCTAATTTAGATCCGGGTTTTGAGGCACTTCTCTGAAGGAGATGTATGGTCCTTTTTGTAAAAACTCTCTCTGGCTTTAATAAACCTCCACGGTTCTCTAAAGCTTCATCAACTCCCCAAGACTTCATAAAACCTTCCTTGTCAGAATCGTGCGATAGATAATCAGCAACATCAAAGCCTATACCTCCTGCCCCAATAATCGCGACGTTATCACCAACCTCAACCTCTGACTTTAGAACCTGCAGATAAGTCACAACTTCCGGCCTATCTGAACCCGGTATTTTCCACTCTCTAGGTTTAACTCCGGACGCTATCACTACATGTCTGAAGTCCTCTCCCTCAAGCATTTGAGTCGATGCTGCAACACCTAGTTTTACAACAACTCCAAGGTCATTAAGACGATTTGTGAAATATCTAATCGTCTGCTCGAACTCGCTTTTCCCAGGTATCTTCTTAGCTACATTAAACTGACCTCCAAGTGAATCACTCTTTTCAAATAGCACCACTGAAAACCCTAGTTGGGCTAGCTCTGCAGCACAACTCATGCCCGCCGGACCACCACCCACAACCGCTACTCTTATAGACTTACTGCGGCTAACGGTGTTGATGTCTGACCACTCCCCTTCTTCACAGGCTCGCGGATTCACAAGGCAAGAAGCAATTTTTCTTTTAAAAACGTGATCTAAACAAGCTTGATTACAACCTATACAAGTGTTGATAGAGCTGGCTTTATTTTCTTTTGCTTTTCTCATTAGAAAAGGGTCAGCAAGAAATGGCCTAGCCATAGAAACCATATCAGCACAACCATCTACTAAAGCCTGCTCACATACTTCGGGTGTGTTAAACCTATTAGTGGTGATTAACGGAATCTTTACTACTCCTTTAAGTTTTTTAGTTACAAAGGCAAACCCTCCTCTTGGAACCATAGTCGCAATGGTGGGGATTCTCGCTTCATGCCATCCTATTCCCGTATTAATCACATCAGCCCCCGCCTTTTCTATTTCAATAGCGAGCTCTTCTACCTCACTCCAACTACTTCCTCCCGCCACTAAGTCCAGCATACTCAGCCTGTACATTAATATAGGGCTATCACCCACCTCTTCACGAACCCTCCGAACAATCTCTATAGGAAATTTAATTCTATTTTGAAAATCACCGCCCCATTCATCAGTACGTTTATTCGTCTCAGAAGCAATAAACTCATTAATCAAATAGCCCTCTGAGCCCATTACCTCCACACCATCATAACCAGCCTCTATAGCTAGCCTTGAGGCCCTCACAAAGTGCTTAATCGTTCGCTCCACGCCATATTTACCAAGAGCTCTAGGTTTAAATTTGCTTATAGGAGATTTAATAGCTGATGGAGCAACTGCAAGAGGTGTGTAAGCATATCTACCAGCATGCAGGATTTGCATTATAATCTTACCTCCAGCCTTATGTACAGCATCAGTAACAACACGATGTTTCTTAACATGAGAGCTGTTTGTCATTCTCGCTCCACCGATAAGAGTAACCCCCTCTCGGTTAGGTGAAATACCTCCTGTAACTATCAGAGCGACACCACCTTTAGCTCTTTCCGCATAAAAATGAGCCAGTTTATCAAACCCTCCCTTCTCTTCTTCTAATCCCGTGTGCATAGACCCCATAATTACTCTATTAGAAAGAGTATGGTCACCTAACTTAATAGGTGTGAATAAATTCGTGTATTTAGATATTAGGGTCACTTTTTATTATTAATATTAATTAAAATCTCTGAATCGATCTACAAAATTATCCCTACGGCCATGTCTAGAAACTTGCATCCGGAGGGTTTCATCTGTAGAGTGGTTATTCAACATTTTATCTGAGCTGTTTAATTTATTCCAAACCACCATGAAATTATTATCATTAGTCTCGAAATTAAAGTATGTATCGTATTCAAAGTAATACCAATGATTCTCACCTAAATGTAAATATATAACAAGTTCATCTCTTCCTCTATCTCTAATGAGTTCAACCCTTCCAGGGATAGTTCTGAATACAGAATGTGAGCCTATAGTAGCAATACCGACCTCAGCTGTTGACACAAATGAATCCTCATATTTATCATACGTAAATTCAAGCCCTGTAAGCATGAAGGTGTACTGAATCTCAGAGGGCATTTTCTTATAAAAACCATCCCGCATAAGTTCTGTGATTGCTTTATCGGTAATTTCTTCTCCCACAATTTCCGTGAGTGCATACTCATAACTTGTAGCGCTAAAATCCAATGGTGTAGACCTTGCCGAAGAATTTATTTGGGTTGCTAGAACTTTCTCCAAGTCTGAATCCATATAAATATTTAATGCCAAAGTACCTCTCATTTTTATTTTACCCGACTCCGCAATCCAAGCATCGCCGACAAACTCATGGTTAATTATGTTCAGATCGAATGGTAAAGTGGTTCTACCAGAAGAGTACACCCCACAACCATTCGCAGGCAGTTCATTCATTGTTCCGGCAACTGTTTTATCCCTAAGCTTTTCAGCAGTACTAACTACATATCTATCCTTTCTCTTATCGAACCTAAGTTCACCCTCTGGCTTGAATATACAGATGTCACCTCTATCTGGTTTCTTAGTGAAAAATGCGGAATACGCATCAAACGGTGGGGCATCAGACAGCAATATCCCCACTCCTAGATGGGCTTTGCCTAATTCTGAAATAACATCACCTATAGGGATTGCTATTTCTTTCGGGTCTATAACAGCAGAAAACTCAATCCACTCCATATTTAAACCTTCACAGTTAATGGACAGTCTAGCACCGCCATCGAACTCAAGATTTTCTCTATTTGCTATCAAAGTTACATCACCTGTAAACTCGAAATATGGATCAAGGAAGAAGTCTTGTGAAAGTGGTATTTTAGCGATTCCAACAGTGGAATACGATGAATCAACATCGATCTTGTCAAAGTATATGGGCCATTCTAAACCATTAACATCCTTGTACAAGTATGTGGCAGAAGCTCTGTAATCTAACCTTCCCTTCACGAGTACAGATGACTCAAAAAATCTGTGATAACGTGTTTCCCTATTCGTATAAATCACCGCCTTGAATAGTGGGTCCATGTGTGCATCACGTCTAACAACTACTTCTCCATTATTAGGCCAAATTTCGCTGTCAGCAATAATCATGGTCTCAACATTCTGACACTCAACAACAGCATCTCCTACTTTATACAATGCTATAGTACTGGCAAATCTTAGTGAGTCCTGGTCTGGGTGGACAGAAGTAAAATTAGTATTACTAGCAGAAGCTGTGGTATTCTCTAATTGGATTTGGTCTAGATCCATAAACCATCTAAACTTATCCATAGTGCATAGATACCTTATCGCAGGTAACTCTATCTCAGTTAATCCTGCATGAGAAATGAAATCTCCGATGCGATCATCGAAATCTATGTCAGCTTGTACGTTTACTGTTTTAAACGCAAGAGCATTTAAGTCATCACCTGTAATCTCAAAGTCTGCTGTGTCTGCTGACATACTTATCTCGGACATGTCAAATAAGGAGGAACTAATATAGGCGTCTTCAAACTCAAACTCACCGCTACCGATCATTCCACTAGTGTTCAGGTGTATCTCACCCGTTAACATAACATCATCACCGAAACAACGCAATCTTTCCTGTTCAGTAATAACGTCCAACATCTCTACATCGGAGTGCAGAGCGAAGTAGCTAATGCTAGAACTTATAGCAGGCACATGATTAAATATTGACTCATTAGTGTAGGACGTGGTAATACCGAATGCCGAATCGGGCACTAAAACCATATTATCGCCACTTATATGTGACGATAAATAATCGATAGAGCCTGCGGCCTGTAGACCGTCCATATTTAACTCCAAATCGGCATGTATAACACCTAGGCCTTCATAAAGAGGATAACCTTCCAGGGGGCTTGAGGCTTCAATTCCTAAAGAAAAATCGTCCATTAATCTGAGGTCGACTTGCAGGTCGGGAACGATACCCCCAGCTAGAAGCTCTCCAGAAAAAAGTAAATTATCCTTAACGAAATTATCTAAAGAATCTATCTCAAAGGGGTCAAGTGCATATCTAAATCTATTCCTATGATACGCTCCTTTATGTATTGAATGACTATCGTAGTAAACATAAGACGGACCTGTACTACTCAGAACTGGATAGTCAGGGTAGTACTCAGACCTCCAGCCGGATTTGTTTGAAGGGTCGTCAATTTGTATGCTGCCTGTAATTCCATCTATGGTGTTTCTAATAAGACGTGTTTTAGGACGGCCAGACGCACTATACTCACCCACTACTTCAGCTCTTATATGCATTTCATCCACAGAGTTTAACTCTATAGAAAACGTATTGTAATTGAATTCGAAATTCCTGCCACTAAACTCAAACTTCCCTGCTTTTACGCCACCTGCAAATGTAAAGCTTCTGTTTTCTGACATTGTTATAACACCATATTCAGGCACCACAACCACATTCTGTGCGTCACTAACTTTAAAAGCTCTGATGCCATTAATCTGCATCTGCTTGTTACTAATACCTAACCTAGCATTAGCTCCAGTACTCACATCTGATCTGAATGCTAACACATCATAATCGGCTCTTCCCTTTTTACACTTAAGATGATTATCTGCCTTGGGTAACCATTCACACCACTTGTCATCAGGATCGTAACTCACATAGCCATTTAGAGCTAAATCAATAAGCATTAATTGTACTGTAGGCTGGCTTAATTTCAAGAAATATGCATATTCAGAAACATAGAAACCTTTCACAGGTCTGGTCTTAATAAAATGCCATAACTCAGAAAGAGGATGAATAGGCGCTATTCCCATCATATTATTATATGAACCTATATCGAAGTTAGATATGGAACGGAACACCCCTACTCCTCTACCAGAAAGCAACAAAGAACCAAAATCAATTGTAGGGCTACCTATCTTCCACGTTATGGCTTCAACTTTAAATTCTATTTTATGATATGAATCAGTAAAAGCCTGCTGACCCACGCCCTCCTCATTGAGAATAAACATCAATGTCCTGCCCTTACTATCATAACGAACACTAAGCCCTGGATGATAGATACTATCGTTTTCAAGATATATAGCTAATTCTGAATCAGTTGCTCCGAAACCATTCTCGTGAAATATTATGTCATAAACAGTACAATTGATAAAAAGTGTATCGTCTTTGTAAATCTTCAGATGCCCCGGTTCATCCCCCACTCCCTTGCCATGAATACTTGAACCGCTAATAATAACCCCTCCTTCAAAATCGATACCATGAAAAATATTCTTCAAGGTCAAAACATCATCATCTGATTCAAATCTAGGATAGTCTTTATCTTTTATATTTCTAGAGGCTTTAACTTTAAACTTCAACTCACCGATTAAGTTCCTCTCGAATAATTCTGTGTGAAATATCGCGGGACTACAAAGAAAAGATGTGCCCGATAGTTTTATCTCATAATTAGACAGTGTAGCAAATTGAGTGCTGTCATTAAACACCGTGGCCTCCCAATGAACTGCTCCTCCAGTCCCTCGCCATTTGCCAAGAGTTGGGTAAAACCGGCCTGATGTATTATGTATCCTTGAACTATCGCCTTTAGCATAGCACACGAGAACTCCATTATTCAGGTCTACAAAGGGTATTGAGTCAACACCTATTTTAATATTCCCGCCCTTAAACTGCCATACTGAGGACCTGGAATCAGCTATGATTTGGTTACTTAATAAACCCTCCGACAACTCCAAGTATGGACTAAGCTTTTTTCTCCACTTTTTATTTTCCAAAAAAGCATTAATTGTAAGATGCCAGTCACTCCATACAACAAGATCCACAGCATCACTATCTATTAAAGCTAGTACCCCTTTCAAGTACCCTAGAACTCCTGTAGATGTTTTAATTTGGTGTGACCTTAAACCTATAACAGTAGAGATAATAGAGTCTTGTAGTGCGCTATCGGTACTGTCAGAAAAGACGGGGGCGAACTCTGCCTTAAACCAATTCGCATTTTCACCATCACCTATATTCAACTCTCTCTCAATAAGTTTTACGAATTGATTAACTGTTGGTAGTTTGTCTGGCTCGACTTGTGCCGATAGTCCTGCGTTAGACGCAATAAAAAGAATAAGAATAAGATTCCGCATTAAGACCCAAGTTAGCAAGAACCCACTCAGATTTTGCTAGAACTACTCAATAGGTTTCCCACAAAGAATACAAGCCCATCCATCCCTCTCCATCACACTAATGACATGTAAACCTATAGCCGTTATAGATTCAGTCATTTGCTTAACATCACCTGTGAAAAACCCAGAAAAGACCAGGTTTCCGCCAGCCTTAAGAACACTGTCGTAAATCGACATATCTGACAATAAAACGTTACGATTAATATTAGCAAGGATTATATCGTTCGCAGTAACATGAGTGGACTTGAGTAAATCAGAAGTTCCACAATCGATAACTATCGAATTGATGTTATTCAGTATCGCATTATCTAAAGTGTTTCTTGTGGCTCCTTCCTCTATGTCAATGGCTAACACATCAGCCGCTCCTAGTAAAGCTGACGAAATCGCTAACACACCGGTTCCACACCCCATATCTAAAACTCTACTGCCATTTACGTCAAGCATAAGTAGCGTCTTAACCATCATCCAAGTGGTCTCGTGATGTCCTGTCCCGAAGGACATGTCTGGCTTAATAATAACATCTAGCCCTACGTTTAACACTGGATGAAACGGAGCTCTTATTTGGGCCATGTCCTCTATCAAAACAGGCTCGTAATTAGCTTCCCACTGAGCATTCCAATTCTCTGTCTCAACTGTTGACTCAGACCATTCCATGCTTTCTGCAACTTCGGCTAACTTCGCCTTTACCTCATCTAATTCAGACCGTTTAAAAGACCGTAATGGGGTATGTGCAATTAAACCTGTGTCGGTGGGCTCGAAAACCTCAAACGCTAGCTCAGAAAGCCAAGCAATAGCAATTTCTCTAGCGGGAAGTACAGGCTGAAAAACAATCTCCAACTTTAAATATTCTTCTCTAATAAACTCTCTACTCATAATATTATATCAGAGGGTTATGAATTTGCTGACGCCTTAATAATGGCGCAAAAGTCACTGACTTTAAGTGATGCACCACCTATCAGACCTCCATCGACATCTTTGTTAGAGAATAACTCATCAGCATTTGAAGGCTTACAGCTACCTCCATAAAGGATACTTATCTGAGAAGATGTGTCTTCGCCGAATTTATCTGTCAACCACGTCCTTATAAATGCGTGCATCTCTCCAGCTTGTTCGGATGATGCCGTTCTACCTGTTCCTATCGCCCAAATAGGTTCGTACGCGATTACGAACTTACTTTCATCTACGCCAGTCACGTTAGACAATGATGACGATAGTTGAGTGGCGATGAAGTCGTTTTGGTCTCCAGCATCTCTAACCTTCAGAGACTCACCACAACAAAGAATCACGCCTAGACCTGACTCCATACATCTAGCAATTTTATCAACTACTATTTCATCCGTTTCCCCAAAGGAAGCTCGTCTTTCCGAATGACCTATCAAAGCGAAATCCACTCCACAGCCCACTAACATCTCAGCAGTATATTCTCCAGTATAAGCGCCTGTCCCAGTAGCACTTACGGTTTGGGAAGCGATTAATATCCTCGGGTGGTTATTGTCAGCTAATGAAGATAAATATGGTGTAGGAGGAGCTATCATCACTCGTACATTAGAAGGTAAGTTATCAATCTCCACAGCCATCTCACTCATCCACTCACGAGACTCGTTGATAGATTTATTACTTTTCCAGTTACCTGCGACTATTTTCCTCATCATATTTGATTTCTGCAAAGATGCTCAACTCTGACTCAAAGACCACAATTCTAAGCGTCCTTCAATCAAATTGGGGGTATAATTCTCTGCGACCGTTTCAGGAGGGTCCAGTAGAGGCATTAACTAACGGGAAGAATGTCATTGCCATGTTGCCTACGGGCGGTGGAAAATCGATTTGTTTTCAGCTTCCTGCGTTAGTCAGAGGTGGGCTTTGCCTGGTTATCTCCCCTCTCATTGCTCTTATGGAGGACCAAACCCACCAATTAAAAATCTCTGGCGCTCGTGCAGCCGCTCTTACAGGGTCAATAGGTCGGGACGGAATTGATAGAGTACTAGAAAATGCATGCTTAGGTCAGCTAGACTTTTTATACCTAGCTCCTGAAAGATTAGTGGATCCTATGTTTATAGCTAGATGTTCTATGCTTGATGTAAGAACTATAGCTATAGACGAAGCTCACTGTATTTCGCAATGGGGACACGATTTCAGGAAGGAATATAGAAATATAGGGGGCCTTAGGAATTTATTCCCTAACGCAGCATGGGGAGCATATACAGCAACTGCAACCCGAGAGGTTCTTGAGGATATAGAGAATCAACTAGACCTAGTTGACGCTCAGATATTCCGTTCATCTACAAGGAGATCGAACTTACATTTCGATGTTTCTACTTGGGGCGACGCCACCAATGAATTACTTCAACAGGCATCTAAACTATCAAAGGAATTCCCTAGTGACGCTGGCTTAGTATATGTGAAATCGCGCAATGAAGCCGATATATTTGCTCAAAGAATGAAGGCCATGGGTTTGTCTGCAGAATCATTTCATGCTGGGCTCGATTCGAAAGTTAAACAGACCAGACAGAGGGCGTGGATTAAGGGACGTGTTCAGATAATAGCTTGCACTTCAGCTTTCGGGATGGGTATAGATAAGCCTAATGTTAGGTGGGTGCTCCATTACGGTGCTCCCACAACATTGGAGAGTTATGTTCAAGAAGCTGGAAGAGGTGGGCGTGATGGGAAAGACTCGAAGTGTATTTTATTTCAAGGTGAAATTGAACTTAAAAAGGCTCAACGAAAAATCAATGAGCAATTCCCGTATATCTCTGTCATAAAAAGTGTTTACCAAAACGCAGCCGATCAAGGTAGAGTAGCCCTCGGCGACATGCCAGAAACGCCTACGGAGTTTAATGTCGACAAGTGTGCTAAGGCCTTGAAGGAAAGCTACTCTCATATAAAATCATCACTGCGAATCTTGAGTAATGCCGGCTTTATAGAAGTCGTAGAAAACAGGATCTTAAATTCAGGCACTATTATGTGGCTGGGTGGACGCAATAGGATTTTAAATCAAGTAGAAAGTGAGGACGATAAAGTTTCTGCATTCTTAATGAGAAGGTTTAGCACATCTACGGAGTGTGTAACAATCAACCCCTCTACCTTAAGTAAAGAACTAAACATACCTTTAGACTCTGTCAATACGGCACTTTCATCACTAGATGCGCAAGGCGTAATCGAATGGTCGCCCAGTCGCCCAGCAATGCAGATAGTTTGGTCAGAGGCCAGACGAGATGCTTTGACAATCGCACTAAACCCCGAGATATATACTGATAGGATTGATGACATTCGCGATAAATGGGATTCAATACAATCGTATGTAGAAAATGAGAGCTGTAGGTCTTCATTGTTAGATAATTACTTCAATGATTCAACTGAAATCATACCATGCGGAACATGTGATAATTGCACATTTGATTTAGAACTATCAAAAACTACCATAACAGATATCCTCAAGGGGAAATCCAGTCACGGCATAGATGCATTCGACCTTATTCGTCTTTTCAAACCTGGCCACAGAGCCTATATAGCAACGTTATTAAGAGAATTGTATGATGCAGGTGAAATTCATACACAGGATACTACAGTCTTCAGTAGTTTTGCAGAATAATATAATATCACATTATGGAAGCTCCAGGAACTAATTATTCAACGATTACAATCAAACCAAAAAGGCAGGATAGTATTTTACGTCGTCACCCGTGGGTATTTAGCGGAGCTATAAAGAATATAGACGGAAAGCCCGGAGCTGGTGATTGGGTGTGCTTAAGAGCTAATAAAGGTGCACTTCTAGGTTGGGGGCACTACTCACCAGGCACTTCTATTGCAGTGAGAATAATGACTTTCGGGGAAGAACAGCCAGACAAGGCATGGTGGTTTTCGAAGGTGGAAGAAGCAGTAAGAGTAAGGAAGGATTTAGGCTTACTATCAGAAGAGGCAAATAATAACGACACGTGTAGGCTTGTCTTTGCTGAAGGAGATGGATTACCGGGTTTAATTGCTGATTTCTATAATGGGGTTTTGGTTTTACAATGCCACACTCCCGGCATGCATAACATTCGCAAGTTGCTGTGTGAAGCTTTTTCTCAAGCTTTAGGCACTCAACTCATAGCCGTTTACGATAAGAGCTCTAAGTCTCTTGCAAAACACGGAGACACTATCAGTGAAGATGGAGTTATATGGGGAAAGGTCCCTGCAAATCATTTCTCTACAGAACACGGCAACAAATTTAAGATTGACTGGGAGATGGGCCAAAAAACCGGCTTCTTCATAGATCAACGCGAGAACAGAAAGCTACTCGGGGAGTTTTCTAAAGGAAAAAAGGTGTTAAACGTCTTTAGCTATACAGGAGGATTCTCCGTATACGCAATGAAGGCGGGAGCTAAAGAGGTTCATAGTCTCGATAGTTCAGCGAGAGCCCTTGAGGTATGTGAAGAAAATATCTCTTTAAACTCTTTATCAGAAAACGACCATAAATCGCTCAATGAAGATGCCGTACAGTTTTTAAAAGGTGATCTGAGTGATTATGATGTTATCATCCTTGATCCTCCAGCATTTGCAAAACGTGCTTCTGCAAAACACAACGCTGTTCAAGGATATAAGAGAATTAATCTTAGGGCTTTAGAATCCATGAAGCCTGGATCTATCCTTTTCACTTTCTCGTGCAGCCAAGCAGTAAACGACAAGCTATTTACAGATACTATTATCTCTGCGTCAATTCAAGCAAACAGAACGGTGCGTATACTTCACAGACTTCACCAGCCAGCTGACCACCCTGTGAGCGCTTTCCATCCGGAAGGCTCTTATCTTAAAGGGTTAGTATTAAGGGTTGATTAAGACTCGTGCTTACTAGGGCTGCAGAGTACTCTTACTCCAAGTCTGCCCCTCTTTAGTGTAAAGGACTCTGTCGTGTAGTCTTGAAGCCCTTCCTTGCCAGAACTCTACGCTTTCTAACCTCAAGATGTAACCACCCCAATGCGGAGGCTTCGGTATGACATCAATGCCTTCAAATCTATCAGTCACCATCTTCAACTCCTTCATTAGGTCCGCGCGATTAGGTATAGGCTTGCTTTGTTGACTTACCCACGCACCTATCTGAGAATCTCTAGGCCTTGATGCAAAGTACCGTGTAGCCGCATCCTCAGAAACATGCTCTACCTCCCCTACAACTCTGACTTGCCTTTCTAATTTGGACCAAAAAAATGTCGCCCCTCCTCTACTCAACAACCCGATCTCAATAGCTTTATCACTATTCTTATTCGTATAGAACACAATCCCTTTACTTGATATATCTCTAGCTAGAACGATTCTGCCTGAAGGATACCCCTGAGAATTAACCGTGGATAAGCAAAATGAATTAGAGTCCGTAACACCTCCCTTTCCTGCCTCCAATACCCAAGCTTTTAATTGCTCACCCGGACACTCAAGCATGTCAGCAACACACAACTCGCCCTTTACGTAATCTGTCCTTATCGACTCTAGCTTTTCGTTATCGGCGGTCATCTTAGAGATCCTTTGCTCTTAATTCTCTAGACCAAACCTCTACTCCCTCAGCATTCTTAATAACCATTTGCATAACCCTGTCTTTACGAGGACCAGAAAAGTTCAATTCCGCGTAGTTCCTCTCCGCTACTACAGTCCCCTCGACCCTAAGAGTATTAATCTCATCGGAGTTGTTATAACTAGAGCTCGTAAGTGGAGAGGTCGTTAAATCGTGTATTACTACGCCTTTATCCAGTTCTATCCTACTTAATTCAGTACAGTGTCTATCTCCACTTAAGAACACTACTCCGTGGATTCTCTCTTCTTCAATACGGTCGATGATGGTTTGGCGTTCTGGATATCTCGCCATGTTTTCATGCTTAGCATTGTCCGAAAGAAACTGTCCACCTATGGCAACAATCTTAAATGGAGCTTTACTCTTATTCAAAGCGGCAATAAGCCAGTCGATTTGGTCTTCGCCTAGAACCTGAAGATCTTGTGTGCGATTATAATGATGAACCCTATCAGTCCTGTTATCTAACAGGAAGAACTCCACGTCATTGTACCTAAAAGCAGTACCCACATTATCCGACCCCGATGGGGCACCATAACTAGGGTTAGCCCAGAATGACATAAAGGCATCTTTAGCCCAGTCACCGTGAATCCAACTTCTGTCTGCGTCGTTTGGCCCAAAATCATGATCATCCCAAATAGCATAGTTAGGACATGAGCTCAATAGATTCTGCATCTCAGGAATACCCCTTGTATGAGTGTATCTATATAAGTAACCAGAATAACTCTGAAAATCCACTTCTCTTAAATACACATTATCACCAAGCCATAACATCATATCAGCTTCCTCAGAAGCCATCACTTCAAAGATGTTATACTCACCTCCATACGGTTTTCCGGGTCTGTCATAGATAGAGTCATTAATAAAAGTACAACTTCCAGCTATAACCTTAAATTCCGGAGGGTCCATCCTGTAATCCCACAGCACTTGAGTGTTGATTGTAATCTCATCGCTTAATGCTCGTCCGTTAGAAATCACCACTGCACGATATTCCGTGCCTGGATCTAAATCCGACAACTTAAAAACCGAAGTATAGGCATCACTCTTCGTCGTTAGTATAACTTCAGTAAACAGGATGCTTGATGTGTTAGTGTTATCAGCACGCCAGTATTTCAAAGCTATCGGAGCTTCTTCATTCATCTGAATCCAGATGTTTGCTGAGCGCATGCTTACGTGACCTATCATGGGTCCACTAGCGATAAACTGACTGTTATCAACTACCGAAGTTGACTCAACCACATTAACCTCACCCAGGATTAAACACGAAGGGAGACTTGTAATTAAAACTAGTCCCATCAATAAAGCAATCATTCTATTCATGGGGGTAAGATAATATCAGATTAACACTTTCGAGTTATGTCTTAGAAATATTGTGCAATAAAAAAGGGAACCCGAAGGTTCCCTTTTCAATATCGACTATAAAGTCAAATAAGTTAGCAGTAACTACTAGCGAGCAACTACAAAGTTCTGTGCTGTTGAGAAATCAACGTGCTTAGCAGAAAGTGTGTAAGTACCAGCAGCAAGACCGTGCTTGATTACAATACGGTTACCACCAATCACATCTTCCTGGCTGTACTCTGAAGTAAGAACGATCTTACCTGTTAAGTCAGTAGCTTCGATGATCATGTTTTCGTCTCCTAGAACTAGCTCAGCATCAAACTGCATGCTAAATGTAGATTCGATTACCGGGTTAGGGAAAACGTTCCACTTAGTGTCAGCAGCGATACCAGTTAATCCGTTAGTTACTTGACCTTCGCAAGAACCGTCGTTATAAGAAGCTGAAGAACTGTAGTTAGCAGCGTTAGCATCTGTACAACCGAAAACTTGAGCGTCATCAGTAGAGAATGTTAGATCGTACTCTAACCATGTCTCCTGTGAACCTTCTGTCGTTAAACGACCCTGTAGGTTAAGAATACCCGTTGCAGTTCCATCAGTAGTAAGTTGCATTAATAGCACCTTGTTTCCAACTGCAGCAGCAGCCTGAACATCAGTAGGTACAACGAACCAAGCTCCGTCAGTAGCAACGAGCTCGTTTCCAGCTAAGAAATCAGTGAAATCTATTCCGATATCAAATAGGTTATTGTTCGCGCTGCTCTCAGCTCCTACAGTTACCCAGCTATCAAAAGCAAGACTAGGTGTTATCATTAAACCGGCTTCACTCAAAGTAGTAGTAGTAGAGCTACCGTATTGGTGCTGGAAGAAAGTTCCAGTAGTAGCTACGTTTAATACATGCTCGTTAGCAGCAAAAATTGCGTGCAAAGAGTGTTGTGCTGTTGGAAGTACTGCGTAAACACGGTAAGTGTTTCCAGGTACAAGACCTCCGTTGTCAACAGCTTCAACTACCAACTCTACGTTAGTAGCGCTAGCTCCAAAGCCCATTAATAGGGCCGCTGTCATTGCGAAAATGTTCTTCATGAGAAAGGGTTTATTGTTATCTCGGGTTATTTATTTACTTATTTAATAGAAAGTCATATTACTGACTTGCGGATAAAGATAGGACATTAATTTCGAAAATCACAACACTTTTACAAGGAGTTTCTATTTATTTCCTCGATAAGGGTGTTAATTTCTTCGACGAACTCGTGTCGACACCTTTTCATACATTTATACAACGCACACATATATTAATGGTTGCTCTGGATAAACCTGAAACTCCTATAGCTATCTTGCAGATGCTAAAGATCACTCGAACAACCCAATAAACATTCTATGAAGAAGCTTGGAAATCTAGTTAAGGACAGTTGGATAGAAGGAAATGGAAGTGGCACTTCACTTTATAATGCGATAACTGGAAAGGAAATATATTCAGCTAGCACAGATGGAATAGATGTGGGTGGAATGTATAATTATGCACGTGAAATAGGTGGGCACGCTCTAAGAAAAATGACCTTCCAAGAGAGAGCATTGATGCTGAAGAGTTTGGCATTACATCTACAAGAACATAAAGCTGAGTTCTATAAAGTGAGCTGGGCAACAGGTGCAACTAAAGTTGATAGCTGGATAGATATCGAAGGTGGTATCGGAAATCTCTTCACGAATGCTAGCCTTAGACGTAAGTTACCTAATACTTCTTTTGCTGTTGATGGTGATTTCATTCCCATCTCTAAAGAAGGCACATTCGGGGCACATCACCTTTTAGTACCTAAAGAAGGTGTGGCAATACATATTAATGCATACAACTTCCCCGTTTGGGGAATGCTGGAGAAGATAGCTGTAAACCTCCTTGCTGGAGTCCCTGCAATCGTGAAGCCCGCAACCGTAACTTCTTACTTAACTGAAAGTGTCGTTAGAGTAATTCATGCTAGTGGTATTCTACCTAAAGGTGCCCTTCAGCTTGTTTGTGGATCCGCAAGAGATATTCTAGACTATGTAGATGAGAGAGATATTGTGACATTCACTGGTTCGGCTACAACAGGACGAAAGCTTAAAATTCACTCAAAGATTATTGAGAACAGCGTTCCATTTAACCTAGAGGCCGATTCATTGAATTCTGCCATCTTAGGGCCGGACGCTGTGCCTGGTACACCTGAATTTGATTTATTCGTAAAAGAGGTGCGTAAGGAGATTACTGTGAAGTGTGGGCAGAAGTGTACCGCCGTTAGACGAATCATGGTGCCGAAGGATCATATTGACGCTTTCCAGGACGCATTAATCACGCAGTTGAAAAAGACTATAATAGGTGACCCGCAATCTGAGGGTGTGAGAATGGGGGCTCTTGTAGGCCAAACCCAACGCAACGACGTCCGTGCTCAAGTCGCCCTTCTATTAGAAGAGTCTGAACTAGTTTACGGATCCCCGGACACGGTAGAAACGATTGGAGCTGATTCTGAAATAGGCGCATTTATGAGTCCTGTTTTATTGAGAGTAGATAATCCTGGCTCAGCAAATAAGGTTCACGACATTGAGGCGTTTGGACCAGTGAGTACTTTAATGCCGTATGACAATGTTGCGGATGCTGTGGATCTTGCCAAACGCGGTAAGGGGTCTTTATGCTGTAGCATTACCACTCACGACAAGACTGTCGCTACTGAGTTCGTTCGCAACGCTGCTAGCATGCACGGAAGGATACTAGTCCTAGACAGAGAATGTGCTAAGAAAAGTACCGGTCATGGCTCCCCTCTCCCACTTCTAGTTCACGGTGGGCCGGGCCGAGCAGGTGGTGGTGAGGAAATGGGTGGACTACGAGGAATCAGACATTACATGCAGAGAACGGCCATTCAAGGTCACCCGAGCATGCTAACGGCAATAACAGAACAGTACCAGCCAGGAGGTGCCCAGCCAGAATCTGAGCCGCACGTATTCAGGAAGCACTTCGAGGAACTAGTCGTTGGCGACACAGTCACCACAGCGAAACATACCGTAACTGATGCCGATATTTCTAATTTCGCTAATGTTAGTGGCGATAATTTCTACGCCCATGTAGATGCGACGAGTCTTGAGGGCACTTTATTTGAAAAGAAAGTTGCTCACGGATATTTCATTTTAAGTAAGGCAGCTGGATTATTCGTTGACCCTAAGAAAGGCCCTGTCCTATTAAACTATGGAATAGAAGAATGTCGTTTCACAAAACCAGTTTACCCAGGTGCAACAATTGGAGTTCGACTTACTGTCAAAGAAAAGATCTCTCAAGAGAAAAGAGATGAGGATGATGTTGCGAAAGGGATAGTGAAATATTTAGTTGATGTATATGATGAGACGGGTGAAACTGTCGCTATCGCTACGATATTAACCATGGTTAAGAAGCTGGATCAATCTTCATAGAATAGTATGAGCATTAAAACGGTTTGGTCTATAGTATTAGGAATATGTCTTTCACAAAGTTCACTTTGGAGCCAAACCGAACTCAGCCAAGTCAAACTTTACCACAACGACATTGACACTTTAATTTCATGGGTGGAGAACTTGCATCCTCTCCCCTTCGCTAGGATATCGGAGGACGAATGGGAAATTGTAATTTCGGATGCTAGAGAATTAATCTCTGAGAACCCTAGTGAATTCAACATGACACTAGCCACAGCAGACATCCTAAACTCTCTACACGATAGTCATACTGGGCTATCCCTAGGAGTATGGATAAGTGAACGCGGAAAGATTTGTGGCAGAAACCTACTTCTTTTTACTACAACTAGAGATGGTGTTTTCATTATGGCTGATATGTTAAATCTTATCGAGTCGGGTAGTAAAGTGATTGAAATTAACGGTAAACCCATCAAGGAAGTTGTCGAGTTAGCTAATAGACTATCCCCGCAGGAAGGGAATAGCGAATTAAGCCGAATGCGAATAAGTGAATATTTACTTGTCGAATCCGCATTGATAAATGAAACGACTTTTAAAGGATATGTGGAAATAGTTATTGAAGATGTTACAGGGTCCTTAATTACTGTAGACTATCCGCTTTTAACAAAGAGGGAGTCGAAAAAGATATACAGAGGTATAGAGTCCGCAGATGTAGTGGAGTGGGTTTGGAATGACGAGACGTTAGATGGGCTCGTAAGGCTAAATATAAACTCCTTCATAGACGGCAGTGCTTTTAAGTATTTCAGGCGAATAGACAAAGGTTTCACTCAACTAATAGAGCTAGAAGCATTGGGCGAAGTTGAGGGCTTAGTCATTGACTTAAGGGGTAACTGGGGCGGAGTTACAAGTCGGATGGAATATGTATTTAATTATCTTTCTGATGCTGAATTCGCTGTTTCATACGCACTAGTAGTAAGGCAATGTGAAGAGTCAAAAGCAGACATTAATAAAAAGTATAGAGGGATTAGAAAATGGGGTATTAATAAATGGGAGAATGAGGTGGAGTATTTCTCGTACATAAAAAGGATGTCGCAATTAAAAATAGGCATTACAGACACAACTTTTAATACAGAAGTAAAACTGGGTGAGTCAGGTCATTATATGGGCCCCACATCATTATTAATAGATGGCACGAGCATATCGGCCTCTGTCGCCTTTGCCTCGGCATTTATCAGATTAGATCGAGGAGAGGTTTTCGGAGAAGAATGTATGGGACCCATGGGAGGAACTTTTGCAAACCCTATTTCTAGATTCCTACCTAATTCAGAAATTCACGTAACAATTTCTACTGGGCAGTATTATCTAAATAAGGACTTAGCATTAGGCTCGAGCCCTATAAAACCTCACAGGTGGTCACAAGTTAGCGAAGATGATCTCCTGTACGGAACCGACCCTTCCCTCAGAGTTATAGAAGACTGGCTTAACGACCCTCAGGTAAGTACTAGACATGAATTCAGTGAGCCTGAATCTATATCCCTCTTCCGGGAACTCGAAAAGATTTATTCTGAAGACAGCGAATGGAGTGGAGTTGTTAGAAAAAAAGTATTCGATATTATAAACGAAGCTGACAATTCATTAAACGACCTTAGAAAGACAATTAAGGAGGTTGAATCATCTTCTCAAACTGAGGAAGAGATCCTGAAAGCGATGATTAAATTGAATAATCAGAAAAAAGACATCAGGGCAGACAGAAACGTATCAATAAAATTATATTTACATCGAAATTTATGGCCTCAATTTGATGTGATAACAGGTGTTAATCGCCCATCAATTTTACACTTTGGAATTCACAACAGATTAGACTGTAGGGTATGTTTACCTAAATAATGATGAAACATCTTAACATAGTATTTATTTCTGTAATGGCATTGACAATGTCGTTGGAACTGTTTTCGCAGGAGTCTAACAACATTCAGCTCTCTAACGTTGTCGACCCCATGATAGGAACAGGAGGACATGGACACACTTATCCTGGTGCCACCATGCCGTTCGGAATGGTTCAGTTGAGTCCTGACACGAGATTAGATGGATGGGATGGGTGCGGAGGTTATCATTACAGCGACTCGGTAATATATGGCTTCAGTCATACCCACCTTCAAGGTACTGGCGTAAGTGATTATGGCGATATCCTACTAATGCCATGTACACAGTTTAATACTGGCGAAAACGAATGGAAGGATAGATATAAAAGCTCTTTCAGAAAAGAAACGGAAAAAGCCAATGCTGGTTATTACAGTGTTTATCTAGATAATCATACTATTGAAGTTGAATTGACTTCTACAGAACGTGTCGGAGTACATAAGTACTCGCTTTCAATCGCAGACACCCTGACTCTAATAATCGATTTGCAACACAGAGACAAGCTCATTCACTACAGCATCTACCCTCTTGACGATAGTACTATTGTCGGACATAGGTTATCTGAAAACTGGGCGGAAGAACAACACGTATACTTTGCAATGAGATTCAACAAAGAATTCACTTGGAGAGATCAGCTTTCTGAAGTGAAAACGCTGAGTGTTTCAGATAACGGAGACCTCCAGCAAGAAGTAACCTTCGTGCCTGTCTTTGCTGTCGACTTTGGGGTCGTAAATGAGTTAACAACTAGGGTTGCACTGAGTTTCTGTGATATTGATGGGGCAGTAAATAATCTTAATCATGAAGCTACACATAGTGACTTCGAACGATATAGAGCGGAGTGTGAGAAATCATGGAATGAACAGTTAAGCAGAATTGATATTGAGGGGTCTAGTGAGACTACACAAACCATTTTCTACACCTCGCTATACCATAGTTGTACAGTGCCTAACGTTGCTTCTGATGTTGATGGTAGATACCGAGGGACTGATCTTAAAATCCATCAATTAAGAGCAGATGAAGGGTTGCATTACACAGTGTTTTCACTTTGGGACACATTCCGTTCTCTTCACCCATTGTTATCATGGTTAGAACCAGAACGCACCAGAGATTTTGTGCGCACTATGCTGAGGATGTATGAAGATGGTGGGCAGCTACCCGTTTGGGAGCTAGCTGGTAATTACACTGGTTGTATGATAGGTTATCATAGCGTCCCTGTCATTTCTGACGCTAAAGACTGGGGCATAATTGGGTGGGATGAGGACCTTGCTCTAGAGGCAATGATTCAGGCTGCAGACTCGGCTCATCTAGGACTGACAGATTATGCCGAACTAGGATATATACCCAGCGAATGTGAGAGTGAAAGTGTGTCTAAAACGTTAGAATACAGCTTCGATGATGCGTGTATTTCTCATTTCGCAAGTGGTTTGGGCAAAGAAGATATAGCAAATAGGTTCAGGCACCGAGCTCTTTCGTGGCGGAATTTATACAACCCTACCTCCCACTTTATTCAGCCGAAAAGAGACGGAGCTTGGGTACGCGATTATGACCCTACGCAAGTGAATTTTAATTACACTGAAGCTAATGGTTGGCAGTATACTTTTTTCTCTCCTCATGATATTCAAGGCCAAATCAATTTCGCCGGTTCCCCTTCATTGTTTTGTGACTTAGTAGACGAGCAGTTCACCACTTCAATGAAAGCCTCTGGCAGACACCAAGTCGACATCACTGGTCTCATAGGTCAGTATGCACACGGCAACGAGCCTAGCCATCACGTTGCTTACCTACAAGCTTATGGAGGGAGGCAGTGGAGGACTTTAGAGTTAGTTGACAGCATCATCAACACTCTATATACGGCAGATCCAGATGGCCTCTGCGGCAATGAAGACTGCGGCCAAATGTCTGCTTGGTATGTCTTATCATCATTAGGTATTTACCCTATCGCACCTGGGTCTGGAAGCAAGCAATTAGTAATAGGCGCACCTCAGTTTTCAAAGGCCACTATAAAGCCACTTGGAGGAGAAGAATTTATCATAATTAAGAAGGGTGATGGTACTTACATAAATACAGCAAACGGAACTTCTAGATCATGGATCAACTACTCGGACTTATTAAGTGGAGGCAGTCTAGAATTAGTAATGAGTGAGGATAAAGAGACGGGGTTTGGTCATTACGTTCCGAGCTATCCACATAATAGCATTAATGATACAGACTTTATTTCTGTGCCTGGGTTTACAGCCGTACAGAGCTTTCAAGAAAGTAAGACGTCAATTGAAATCAGTTGCGTTAACACTAAAGCATCAATATACTTCCATACCGGAGATGAGGATTGGAAAAAGTATAAGAAAACCATAACAGCGAAAACTTCAGGTGACTATTATGCAAAGTGTGTAATCGGTTCTTTAGAATCAAAAACAGTTCACCATGCAATTGTGAAGATTGATCATGATTGGAAAGTCACTTACGTATATCCATACTCGCATCAATATGCTGCAGCTGGCGAGAATACTCTTGTTGACGGCATGAAGGGGGGGGATGAATTTAGAACGGGAGATTGGCAGGGATTCTACTCTACACCTTTTGAGGTAATAGTCGACCTAACTAAGTATGAATCAATACTATCACTTTCTCTAGGCTGTGTACAGGACATTAGGCCTTGGATATGGCTGCCGAAATATGTTGAGTTTTATGCTTCTGATGATGGGATTGAATTCAATTTAATAAAGCATATCACTCATAATGTCGCAGAAGATGATTACGAAAAATCTGTATTCAGATTTACAGCTAACGAAGAGTTCTCAGCGAAATACATTAAAGTGATAGCTATGCCACAAGGAGTAATACCATCATGGCACTTAGGTGCTGGTTTTGATAGATGGACATTTGTAGATGAGTTAGAAATATCTTTGAAAGATGACTGACCCAAATGATTACAAACCCATGCTCGATATAGGGCTAGCTGCAACGACACCGTATCCCTTGGATATTAAAATCGAAAGCGCTAACGGGCCTTGGCTTAATTGTGAAAATGGTCACAGATTATTCGACGCTATAAGCGGAATAGGTGTGAGTAATTTCGGTCACGGAAATGAGACTATTAAATCCGCGTTACACAAACAAATTGACAAGAACCTTCACACTATGGTGTATGGAGAGTTCAGACATGACTCAACTATTGAAGCTGCTGAACTTTTAAGAAATCTGCTGCCTAATTCTCTAGACACAACCTACTTCGTTAATTCAGGAGCTGAAGCAGTAGAAGGAGCTTTAAAGCTTGCAAAAAGAGTCACCGGTAGAACGCGCATTATTGCATTTAACGGTGGATATCACGGAAACACCTCTGGTGCACTTTCCGTATCTTCTAACAAGGAAAGAAAAGCGCCATTTCTACCATTATTACCAGAGGTAAGTTTCATTAATTTTAATAGTAAAACAGACTTAGAGAAGGTTGATGAAAGGGTTGCCTGTGTGATATTAGAGACTGTGCAAGGTGATGCAGGTGTCATTATACCAACTAAGGAGTGGTTAACTGAGTTGCATGAGAAATGTCATGAAACGGGCACACTACTAATATTAGACGAAGTACAATGCGGAATGGGTAGATGTGGTAGTGCATTCGCCTTTGAAAGATATAATGTAGTTCCAGATATCCTTTGTCTTGGAAAAGCGTTAGGTGGTGGAATGCCTATAGGTGCCTTTGTCTCCTCTAAGGAACACATGACCCTGCTTTCTCACGCACCTACCCTCGGGCACATAACCACCTTTGGAGGTCACCCAGTCGCCTGTGCCGGAGCTGTGGCAGCATTAAAGCTTCTGTCGGGAATAAACTGGAGCACTATTGAGAAGCGCGGCGCTAAATGGGAGTTAAGGCTGAGGGCAAATCCTAAGGTAAAAGCCGTTAGAAGAATAGGGTACTTTTTCGCTGTCGAACTTGAAGATGATGAAACAGTAACGAAAGTGATTTTGAAAGGTGTGGAATTAGGTGTTTTGATGTTTTGGTTTTTAAGCGTCCCTAACGCATTCCGTTTATCTCCACCCCTAAATATGACAGAAGAAGAATCAGAAATAGGTCTTAAGTTAATAGAACAAAGCCTACAACAATCTTAACTAGTTATTTAGAAAATTAGCTACAGCTTTAAGTGATCTTTTTGCCTCTGGAAGAAAGTCTGGCAGAAGTTGCCATCCATGCATAGCTTTTGACTCCCAATGAATATCCAGCTTAACATTAGCCTTTGACAACGCCTTTATGAGCTCTTTAGAATCAGTACTCAGAAATTCAGCTTTGGAAGCTTGAACATGAGTTTCCGGAAAACCTGCGAAGCTTCCATATAATGGAGAAACAAGTGGGTTTTCATCGTCAACATCACCAATGTAGTCACGACTGAAAGCAACAGTATCTAACTGATCGAAAGGACTGAAATCGTTTTGATTCCTCTGATTTGAAATTGAATTCTTGGACAAATCAATCCACGGAGACATCAATGCGAGTTTTGAAGGAACAGCCACTCCCTCACTAATACACCTCTGCACAAGGCATGTAGCGATATTCCCACCAGCTGAATCGCCGATTACAGGTATATATCCATCTGAACCGATTAGATCCTTGTAAACAGAAAATATATCGTCTATGGCTGCTGGGTATACATTTTCAGGAGACAATCTATATTCTGGAATCACAATTTCACAGCCTATTGTTTTTGCCAAATAAATAGCCGCTGCTTTATAAACCTTAGCACTGCCGAAAGCAAAAGCACCCCCGTGAATCCATAATATCTTCTCCCCGTTATCGTCTGATTTATTGTAGTTTACTATCCCACAGTTTACACCTGCGATAGTTTCATATCTCAGACTTCCACCGAAACTACCTGGATTCATTCTAGACAAACTCTCTATAGCTATCCTGATTTGCTGTGGTGAAACGCCTATAAATTCTCTTCTAATCCTAGTGGCTACAGCATTTCCAGACACAATAACACCATCAAATCTCGTAGCGATAAATTTTGTTAGGTCTGATTTATTCATTTCTATTACAAATGACGGAACTTTACCTTAATGATTCGCTTTACTCCTACAGAAAATTCTCAACCAAAAATTGGTGACATTCTTTTGAGTGAACCCTTTCTTAACGATCCATATTTCGGGAGAAAGGCCGTTCTTATTTGTGAATACAACGACGATGGGGCTTTTGGACTTGTCTTAAACAACTTTGTGGAAATAAATGCCGAAGAACTCCACCTCGGACTTTCAGAAGTGTCCAGTAGAATAAGTATAGGAGGTCCAGTAAATAGCTCAAGTTTATATTTCATTCATCTATGCAGTGATATTGAAGGTGCGGTAGAGATTGTAGAAGGAGTTTATCTAGGTGGAGATTTTGACAGCCTTAAAGAAAAGATTAACCAGGGATTATCGTCAGATAGCTACAGACTATTTATAGGATATAGCGGCTGGGGCAAAGAACAACTAACAAATGAAATAAAGACAAGGTCTTGGTTCGTGACTAGGATTTCGGCTGACAAAATAATGTCTTCGAGTACAGACAACGAAAAATACTGGCAAGAACTAATTAAGGGAATGGGTAAAGGCTATGAGCATATAGCTGACGCCACTATCAACCCATCCTTAAATTAATCTATTTCAAGGGTCACTAGACACCCTTCGTGTGCTCTCACATTCATTACTCTTCCATCTTCAAACACCAAGTACTGTCCTTTTACTCCGATAAGCTTAGCTTCTCCTATGGGTGATTTATGGAGTTTAATGGTTTTGATCTTAGAAGAAGACAACTCTCCCGGGTAATGTATCTCTCTCACAACATCATCATCTGAGAAGAATGACTCATAATCAGACCCTAGAATTTCGAAACACTCATCTTTTAATTCTAATAATTCATCAGGATTTCTGTCTACATCCTTTAACATTCCCAGCCAATACGTTTTATCGTTAAAATACTCTTTCAACTTCACTTCAATCTCTCCAGCCATTTGTCGATAAGGCACTTCGCAAACTATTAGCCCTTCCACAGCTCCCTGATCATTCCACCTAAAAGACTCTCTCCCGAAGCCCGTCACGCCTACTTTCAGTTTATCTGTTCGAGAAATGTAAACGACATGAGGCACATTATGATACATTTCTTCAAACTCTCTATTTCTCAAAGCCACACCAGTATGAATAGTACTCAATTCTGGATTTATTATAGACGGGCAAGAAATGGGAGAATTAAAAAACGACTCTTTACTCATACCCATTCTATATGCTTGACTCATAGACTCTCCTGACACAATACAGTTTACTACTCCATGGAACTTCCAAGTAATGTTTTTGCCAATCCAGTTATTTACATCTACGGTGGGCATTTCTTTCAACACATCCCGTCCCTCAAAATAATACTTCACTGGCTTACCCACCTCAGATGCATCTTCAGTACGCATCTTCCTTATATTCCCTGTCCATTTCATACTATAAAGGTAATTTTAACATGTCTAAATCATGTGTTATTAACTGATAATTTCATATTTTGTGCTTTTATTGAAAATAACTATCTAATTCATATAAATGAAGCAATTTTTACTCCCTTATGCGTTTCTTACTTCTGCCCTTCTCCTTTTCGGAAGTGTTTCTGCACAAACTCCTCTTCTCGAAGAAGATTTCGAGTCTTACGAAAACGGATCTTACATCGGTGCATCTAGTTCTGTATGGTCTACATGGAGTGGTACTACTGGAACTGACGAAGACGGAATCGTTACTGACGAGCAAGCAAACTCTGGAACTCAGTCTTTAAAGATTTTCGGTTCTATGGCAGGCGGACCTATGGACGTATACCTTCCGATAGGATTAGCTACGGCTTATGAGGTTAGTTTTCAAATCTATGTTCCTACAGGAGGATCAGCTTACTTTAATATTCAAGAGGATCTCGCTGTACAAGTCGGATGGGCTTTTGATATGGTTTTCGGATCAAACGGACAAGCTACTCTCAGCATTGACCAGGTAGACAATGCATTTGCAGCTTACTCTATGGATGCATGGAACGAGGTAAAGTTCTTAATGGATCCTGTTAATGATAGAGCTGAGATTTACCTTAACGGTGAGTACATGAATAACATCCCTTTTGAAGCAGTTATCGGAGGTGTGAACTTCTATGGTTTCGGTGACGGTGTGGTTGCTGGACTGTATTACATTGATGACTTAGTAGTTGTAGAGACTGATGATGTTCTTAACGGAGTACTTGAGGCTGATCTAAACCTCACTTTTGGACCTAACCCAGCGAACAATTACATACAGCTATCTAGCAACTCATCTGAAGGATATGTACGAATTATGGCTCTGAACGGCCAAGTAGCAATGGAACTTGAGGTAACTAACCTCAATGGAGGTCAGAGAATCGAGTTAGACCTTGAAAACGGCATCTACCTTGTAGAGCTTACTTCTAACGGTAATCACACAATGAGAAAACTTGTGGTGAATCGCTAACAAGAATAACTAGCTAGCGTCTCTAGCTAACTAGTACTCATAAAAGAATTAAGGGCTACCGTAATGGTGGCCCTTTTTTGTTAGGCAAATCATTAGTGAACTAAAATCTATCTGCAAACTCGATGGTCGTGTCAACTATGGCTCGTGCACCCCTCGGCAATTCACTATTACTCCAAGGGTGTGAGGTGTCAAAGGTGTGTCCAGTATTACTGACCTCAGCATACTCACCTCTAGGTGCCCAACTAGCAGTCTGTCTACCCTCCGATGTAGGCACCGCTTTATCATCTTCTCCATGAATAACTAGCACAGGGCAATTCTGCGAGCGAATAGCGCTCTCTATATCTAAGGATGCTCTGTTAACAATGAAGTCCTCATAAAAGGAGTACGGATGTATTAAGGTTCTGCCTGTGCGTGCATTAAGAACTTTAAGCACATTGCTTTGCTCCCATTTTATAAGTTCAGGTCCTTTAGGGAATCTAGATCCGAAGTCGCTCACTGATCCGAGCAGCACAACTATGTCCACAAATATCTTCGATGCCGCTAAAGCAGCAATCCCTCCTCCTCTACTGTGCCCCATTACGATAAGCTTTTCGTTTTGAGTAAAAAGGGAGCTGTACTGTGACAACATGAAAACCAGGTCTGACTTCTCAATAGAATAAGTATTTCTAGACCACGCAGCTTCATCTGAACAGTTCATCACGTCAGAACTTAAATGCCCATTGTGACTGAAGTTAAACCGTATAAACTCCCATCCGGCTTCAGCAAAAACATCACCCAACACATGCCATGCACCCCAATCCTTAAAACCTTTATATCCATGAGCAAAGACAATGGTTCCTTTGCTGTCTACTCCTGATGGAACCCTGTGAATATCAGTTGCCAAATCGCCATTGGGCCCAACAAGTGTGAAACTATCTATTAAAATGCTCATAGTGCAAAGGTGCGAGTTAAATTGCAGATTCTAAAGTAGAGAATCTAAGAATATGCAATCAAACAAAGTTCGGTTTATTTTATTAGTTACTCTCTGTATTCAGAGCTTCGCTTTGCTAGGTCAAATAAAACCAGGTCAAGTAGAGAACAAGAACCCACGTATTAATGTCGTTGTGGACGGGATTGCTAATGATACTATTTACTTAGCAAATTACTACGGCACCAAGTTGTTCTACAACGATACTACAGTAGCTAACGAACACGGAGAGTTCTCCTTTGAGGGAAAGCCCTTTAATGAGTGCGGTAAGTACGCTGTCGTTTTACCTGGGCCTATCTTCTTCGACATCATGCTCGTAAACGAGCCCATGACCTTCCATACTACTCATTCTAATCCTTCAGGCGATATGGAAGTGATAGAAAGTGATGAAAACAGAGTCTTCTACGACTATCTGAAATACCTCAACATAAAACGAACTGAGCGCAAGCCTTATGATTCCGTATTATCCGACTCAACCTCCACTCCTTTACAGGTAGAGATGGCGAAAAACGGAATGGAATTGTTAACAGCAGATGTAATTAAATATCAACTCAACCTTATTGATTCAGACAAAAACTTCCTGTTCGGCAAGTATCTGGGGATGTTACAAGAAGTTGAAGTTCCACAACCACCAACGGAAATAGAAGACGCTGATCTCTGGAGATATCATTGGTACAGAAATCATTATTGGGATAACGTAGATTTAACTGACTCCAGATTAGTTAGAGATGGTGCCTTGAACACACTTATTAAAAGGTATTGGGGCCAAGTCCTTCCCCCTGCGCCTGACACCATGTTCGTCGAAGCTGTCAAATTGCTAGACAGAGTTGAAGGGAACAAGGAGATTTTTAAATTCTTCCTTCATCACATGACCTTTGAAAGTGAATCGTCAAAAGTTATGTGCATGGACAAAGTCTTTGTCCGGTTAGTTGAAAAATACTACACTACCGGCAAGGTCGACTGGCTCAATGACGAGCAATTAAAAAAGATAACAGATAGAGCTGCAGAGTTGAGATACTCCTTGTGTGGTGAGATTGCTCATGACATTACACTCCCCGGTATAGACCAGTCCACTTGGAAGTCACTTCACGATATCGAAGCTAAATACACACTTCTGGTGATTTGGGAAAGTACGTGTGGCCACTGTAAAAAGGAAATGCCCATCCTTCAACGCATATATGAAGAATGGCATGAAAAAGGTTTGGAGATTTATGCAATAGGAAATGATTTCGAGATAGAACCATGGATAGAGCAACTCGGAAAAGCTGATTATTCATCTTGGATTCATGTAAGTGATAATCCACAGATTAACGCTCAAGACAGTGCTGTAAAACTTATTTACTCTGGAGTTACTGACTTGCAGAGCTTGAACTTCAGAACCACTTTTGATGTGTTTTCTACTCCAAAGCTGTTTTTGCTTGATAAGGACAAAAGGATTTTAGCAAAACAAATCGGCGCACTGCAACTCGCAGAGATGTTATATCGCATTGAGGGTCTAGACCCCCCAAACCCTGAGTTCTTTTTATCAGCAGAAGCGATAGAGAGGCTTAAAAAGAAGAAGGAAAATCTCAAGTAAGCACTAATGAAACAAGGACAATTCTTCAAGACGTTCATTAAGCAGCCTACGGTTAATGCATCGATAACTCCTAGTTCTAAAAGAGCGGCAATAGGAATGCTGGATGGATTAGACTTAAGCTCCATGGAGTACGTCGTAGAATTAGGTCCAGGAACGGGTGTTTTCACGGATCTACTTTCTCAAAGGCTACCATCCACATGCAAGGTTTTATTAATAGAACTAGAGGAAGTCTATATTGAGCCTTTGATTGAAAATTATGATGATCGATTCGAAGTTGTTAAGTGTAGCGCATGTAATCTAGAGGGATTACTTGCTGAAAGAGGAATAAGCCGGGTTGACTTAGTAATCAGTGGATTACCTTATAATATGCCTGCTGAAGTTAAAAGTAAACTCCAAAAGACACTTCTGAAGCTCACTGAGGCCGGGACTATTATGCGTTGGTTCACGTACTTCCCCTGGGCTATGAAAAAACACTACCGTCAATTTGACATGAAACGTGCAAATTTTATTTTATGGAATTTTCCTCCAATGTGGATTTATACTGTTAACTGAGAAATCAAATAACTATAACTTTATGTTCTGTTGGACAAATGATTGACTACCTTTGCGGCGCATTTTAATTATTTTTTATTGTGAATATTTTTGTAGGAAACCTTGCTTGGGGCGTTGATGACGTTGCTTTGCAGGAAACATTTGAGGCTCACGGCGCTGTTGACAGTGCAAGAGTGATCCATGATCGTGAAACTGGCCGCTCACGCGGGTTCGGTTTTGTAGAAATGCCTAACTCTGAAGAGGGTCAAGCTGCTATAGAAGCTCTTGAAGGTAAAGACGTGATGGGTCGTCCCATCCGTTGTAATGAAAGCGAGCAACGCGAAAAGCGTCGTTCATTCTAATTCGACAACAGACTTTATTAAAAAGCCCCGGTTCATTCGGGGCTTTTTTATTGCCAATACTTTTCAGTACTTTGAAAATATTAAACCAATATTATGAGGTTCTTTATTATCATACTTGCCTATAAATTTTCATTAAGCCTTATAGGACAGGCAGGTCCTAAATTGATGTCAGACTCAGATAATTTCAATAGGATACAGATTTATTACACCAGAGTCCAGGGTGTTCTTTAAAGTGCTGTAGGCGCACCGACACATGGTATAAGTTTGGGTTATGCATTTTAGATATTACATCCCTTACCTCGCCGGTTTACGTGCTACATCTGTAATAAAAAAAGCCCCTCGGTTAAAAGGGGCTTTTTGTAGCGAGAGGGGGGCTCGAACCCCCGACCTCAGGATTATGAATAAAGTGGTCAGACCTCT
>Ga0308011_10000157_pt1 | contig 37562 bp, 32 predicted proteins | sample Neamet177_FD_203144 | JGI IMG/M metagenome (GOLD analysis project Ga0308011, IMG submission 203144) | Marine microbial communities from water near the shore, Antarctic Ocean - #177 | ecosystem: Environmental > Aquatic > Marine > Unclassified | place: Southern Ocean | collected 2014-07-25 | reverse complement strand
ATCGGTTCCGGTGACGACATAAACTGGCATGAGCCTCTTCTAGCGGCGTGGAATGGTGCCTGCAAGCTTGCTGACGGACTGCTTAAGATCTAGGAAAGGTTGTTTGGATTATCACAAGGAATTTGATGGACAGATGGCGAGCAAGTTGCTTTTTTGGCATGCGAGACTCACTCACTGCCAACCATGACTATTCAAAAGACAATCACAGCGGGCGTTTTTTCTAGCGCCCTTCTTATTTGCCAATCCCAAGGAGCCACCCTTGCTTCGGATGACTTTTCCTACGACGACGGGAGATTAGTTCCCAATGGAGGCTGGGACATTCACAGTGGAAGGATTGATCAAGGCCTCTTGGTTTCAGGCGGAGCAGCAGTTGTGCAGCATGGGACCCCCTCGGAGGATGCCAATTTTACTTTCGCCCCGCAAACAGCAGGGGTTCTTACCGCGACCTTTGACGTAATAGTGAATGACGACACTGTAATCGGAGCGGGTGGAACTGATTTCGAGTATTTTGCTCATTTTATGACAAGGGGATCCTTTAATTTCCGGAGCCGTCTTGACTTGGTCGCTCCGACCGTCGGCGGGGATTACTCTTTCGGGCTGTCCAGTTCTAGCAGCACCGCTCAAGCAACTCTCGCAAGCGATTTTAGTTTCGGTGACACTATTCCGGTCTCTCTCTCTTTTGATCTGGCAGACGGGATGGGCTCGCTGACGGTCGGTGGGGAAACAATTTCCGGGGATGCTTCAGATTCTGGTCAATCCCTCGATGCCTTTGCGTTCCGCCAGTCTGACTCTTCGAATAACGAAACCATAACAGTTGACAATCTAGTGATCACAACCAACGTCCCTGAACCCTCGAGTGCTCTTCTCAGTGGAGTAGCTCTCCTTGGACTTCTTCGACGTCGACGTTAATTTCGGGTGGGAATTGATTTTTTCAAAAACGCCGTGCCAATCTTGGCCCGGCGTTTTTTATGAGTTGATTTGTAGCTCTGCGACAGGTTCTCCGCCGATGAGATGTTCCTGAATGATCCGTTCGAGATTTTCCGGAGTGCAGGAGTGATACCAGATGGCATCGGGATAGACGACGGCGATGGGGCCGCGGGTGCAGATGCGGAGACAGTCGGCTTTACTGCGATGGACAAGGGCCTGAGGGCCGCAGAGTTTGAGCTCGGTGAACCGCTTCTTTAGAAACTGCCAGGACTCCCTCCCTTCATCGTGAGGACAGCACTTGGCTTCGGTGGGAGTGGCGCAGAGGAAGATGTGTTTTTGGTAGCTATCGAGATTGAGAGCCTTGGCCGTGGATTGGAGGAGGTCGGGCATTTTTCTAGCGGGCTTTGATTAAGGCAGAGGGAGGGGTGTCGTTTTCGAAGTGATCGCAGATGGCGATGGCGATGGCAATGGCTTTTGCGACAGCTTGGCGTGCCTTGTCACTCTTTTCAGGGCTGAAAAGCCAGGAGGCGATCTTTGGATTGTCGACGAATTTGACCTCAAGAAGCATGACGATGGCTTGGTAGAGGTGGGTGCCTTGCCGGGCGTAGCTGATGGTGCGGATTCCGTCCTTGAGATGTCCCCCATCACTTTTGTTGTCGCCCACTGTTTTGGATTTTGAGGGATCTCCACCCGGGGGGCTTAAGGGCAGAGACTTCTTTTACTCAGAAATCAACTGGCGATGATCGGGCTTACTCTCGGCTCTTTGTGCGAGCCGGACTGAATGCCGTTTCCCGCTATGTCAAGGACCCGGCGATTGGGCTTGATTCTCTCTTCGGGTGAGAGCTGTGTGACATTACCGTCACATAATGGAGTTGCGAAATCCCTAGGGTTGTGAGATTGATGGAAATCGTGGCTAAACTGACACAAATGACTAGCAAACTAATCCAAGTAATCGGTGTGGGCGTCGCAGCCTCCACCGGCAGTGCCCTCGCGGGCGACTTCTCGGCTGATCCCATCCCTGCCCCCGCTTCTGGCGGTGGTGATTGGTGCGAGACACTTCAAGACATCGGAACTGTCTACAAGAACAAGAAGAATCCCTGGATTCAGAAAATCAAGCTCTTCGGTCGTGCCCACCAACAGTGGGGATATGTCGATGGAGACGTCGGCGGAAATGACTTCAGTGGCGACGGCGACGAATTGCGACGTCTTCGCTTCGGAGCATCGATCGAGTTCCTTGACGGCTTCAAGGCTGTGGGACGTGCAAACTTCGAGCGCGGAGGATTCCGAGATGCCAGCATCAGATACGATGGGTTCGACGAACTTTACCTTCAGCATGACTTCGGTGATGTCGGTGCCTTTGAAGACCTCACGATTGGATATGGTCGCTATAAGATTGGCTTTGGCGGTGAGGAGCTAACTTCTTCCAAGAAAATCAAGACGATCGAGCGCTCTAACCTCAACAACTACTTTTCTGGCGATCGTTCGACCGGTACTCGTATTCAGTTTGAGACGAATGACATCGATTTCACCTTCGGTGTTTACACGACGGACGGAGGTTCAGAGACCTTCGGTCAGTGGGAAAAGGGCGAGGCTTATCATCTTGCCGCTGAATTTAAAGCTCTTGGTGGAGATGTCACTCTCCAGGGACTTTACAACGATTCCAATGTGCTTGAGGACGAAACACTCGGATACGAGTGGGCTGTTGTGTCATCCTACGAGACCGAAATTGGAGACTTTGATCTTTTCACCAATGTGACCTATGGTGAGGACCACGATGGTGAGGCCGTATATGGTGTTGTGATCATGCCGTCCACCGAACTGATCGAGGATAAGCTTGAAGCTGTCTTCCGTTACCAGTGGTTCCATTCGGAAGCCGGTGGGATCAATGGAACGAAGCGTTACTTCCGTGAAGTTGGTGGCGACAACGCCGTTTTGGGCGCGCTTGGAGAAGACAACCACACCGTCTACGCTGGTTTGAATTACTTCATCTGTGATCATAATCTCAAGCTCATGACTGGGGTTGAGCATGAGGTCAACGATGGCGGACTCCGGGATTCTGATTCGACGACCCTTTGGGGAGCTGTTCGATTCTACTTCTAGGACTCGATCCGTTTACCAAATCTTTTTCAAAGACCGGCGGGCCCCTCAAAAGAGGTGCCCGCTTTTTATTGGACGACGAAACAGATTATGACGAAACAGGCACACGGGAATCATTATGATTAAGCTCCCACGCCGGTATCGTTCAAACGCCGCCAACAAGAAATACATCGGCGACCAGCCAAACAATAGACAACGATGAAATACACTGCGCTTGCCCTCGGCGCGTTGATGCCCGGAGCCGCTTTCGCCGAGAAACTCGTGATCTTGCCGTGAACCTTGCGGAAGATATCGCCTTTATCACTTCTGCAGAGGAGATCCGGCACATTTAGGGCTGTTTCACCTCTCTTTCACACAGTGGGATCAAAAGACTCTTCAATCCAAGGACAGTCGAACTTGGCCGAGGAACCGGCACAGGCTTTAGGGAATCGATAGGGGTTCGTTCCTGGAAAAGATGTTCCGTAGTGTCACCGGGCTCGTTTTATGGAGATAATCCATAATTGTGATCAATTTCCCGATTATTTAAGAAAGGTTAATAAAAAGCTCGGTTGAGGGTTAATTCCCTGTGATTCTGGGGGGATAGAGGGGGGAATCCTTTTCGATCAGGGAATTAAAAGATTCAATTTGGGTCTATTTCCTAAGGAAGCCCTGAATATTTAGGCTTTCGGGTTGATCTTTAGTGAGCTTTGGTGTACTTCGGTGGCAGTCGAGACACTCAACACGGCTCCTCTATGCATATTTCTGGTCATAATCGCTCAGGTCATCTTGACCGTCAACTTGATCCCAAGGGAAGATTTTCCCTTCCGGTCGACTGGCGTCCTCCTCATGGAGAGAGCGTTTATTTTGTGAAGGTCAGGGTTGAAGGGATTCCCGCACTTCGGGTTTTCACCCAGACAGCCTTTGATCGGAAGCTCGCTGATATCGAAAGTACACCTGATGTCACCGCAGCCCAGAGGGACCGTGCGCGAGACATCCTTTTCGGTTCCGCTATTGAATCCAAGGTGAACGAACAAGGTAAGCTGACCATCCCCAAGGCTCTGGCCGAGGGGCACGGGCTGACTCTTCCCGGAGCAGTTCGCATCGTAGGGCGCGGAGAGCGCTTTGAAATTTTCACTCCAGATAACGGCGAGACGATAGAAGCTCTCGAAGAAAAAACCCGCGAAAATGACGCGGCGATTTCAGGAATGCTTGGCTTTTAAAGGCCCGATCACCCTTTTTTAAAAATGCTGTCCACTCACCCCATTCAAAAGTTGTCCGACTTTCTTCACTTCACGATCTCTGTTTCGCGGAATGACTTCGAAGGCGGTGGGGTGTGCCTATTCCATGGCAGGTGGACGGTCCGATTCTACCGATCAACCCTTTTACCATGAGTCAATCCTCCTGGATGAAGTGGTCCATTTTTTGGCTCCGCTAAACGGACGCCTTTTTGTTGATGGCACCCTTGGGGGGGGAGGCCACACCGAAGCTCTCCTTCGAGCCGGAGCGACGGTGAAAGGAATTGATCGCGATGCCGAAGCCAGGGACTACGCCACCGAGCGGCTCGCCAGATTCGGTGACCGGTTCGAAGCTGTGGCAGGTTGCTTTGGCGAAATTTCCCGCCTCGCTGAGGTTGGAAACTGGGGGGGGCTTGATGGGATCTTACTCGATCTTGGTGTTTCTTCCCATCAACTCGATGTTGGTGAACGGGGTTTTTCCTTCCGCTTCGATGGCCCCCTCGACATGCGCATGGGAGATGAGGGACCTACCGCTGCAGATCTTGTCAATGGCTGGGGAGAAGCCGAGTTGCGTCAGATTTTTTGGGACCTCGGCGAAGAAAAATCCGGGCGTAAGATTGCGGCGTGGATTGTTCAAGAACGGGCGAAGGCTCCTTTTGAAACGACCCTGCAACTTGCCGATGGAATCGAGAAGCTCATTGGGCGTCGAGGTCGCACTCATCCCGCCACCAAGGTTTTTCAAGCCCTGCGAATCGAGGTGAACGACGAGCTGGGCGAGCTTCGTCGTTTTCTCGAAGTTGCTCCTGATCTTCTGAAGATTGGGGGGCGTCTTGCCATCATTACTTTTCACAGTCTTGAGGATCGCATTGTCAAACAGACCTTTCGCGATGCCTCCAAGGCTGAAGTTGACCGCCCGGAGTGGCCGTCTCCCAGGCCCAATCCGAATCACGTCTACCGCCTCCTCGCCCGCAAGGGAGTTGCCCCAGGGGGAGAGGAAGTTTCCCGCAACGCCCGTTCCCGTAGCTCGCGCCTCCGGGTTGTCGAGCGGATTAAAACTCCCACCGTCTCATAGCTTATGAACCGAAGAAAAAGCACCGCCAGTCTTGGTTTTCCCTCTCTCGTCCTTCTCGTCATTGCCGTCGTGATCGTCTCAAGTGGTGGAATTGGGTATGTGGTCATGAAGAATAAACAGATCACAACACGTAGCAAGATTGCCAAAGTTCAACGTCAGATGGATGACCATCAGGTTTCCCTTTCTCTGCATACATCCGACATTAAGGAAATCCTCGGCTACTACGCTCTCCGCGCTCAATTGGAGAAAATAAATTCTCCTCTCCGTGAAATTAAATCCGTCGAGGTCTATCGAGATCTTGATGAGCAATCCCCCCCCGGCGAAGCGATTGCCCGCCGTTAGAGACTTATGGACCCATCCTTCAAACGTCGTGCTTTTATTGTCTGCCTGGCTCTTGTAGCCGGGCTGACTGCGCTTTCGTTTCGATTGATCACACTTCAGGTTTGGGATCGCAGGATGTCAGATAAATCGAGCGTTCCTCAATTCAAAATGCAAGAGACGATCCCCGCCAGTCGCGGACTCATCGTGGATCGGAACCAAACTGTCATTGCCCAGAATCGCCCCGAAGCTACTCTTGTTGCGAATCTCGATCACCTCCATACCGTTGACATCTTGAAGAAGGCGGTGACACATCGTTATGCCAGCCAAGGCGCCGGGTGGAAGAATCTGAATCATGCCGAGAGAGACTTCGTGCTCCGTGAAGCGCGCAAAAAATACGTTGCTCCGATGTCAAAGCAGCAGCTCATCGACGAGCATCTGGCCTACGCGACAGAGATCATTGGACGAGAGTTCCGTATTCCATCTGCCGAGCTCAAAAGGAAGGTCGAGAAGGGCTCGGTCCGCACTGTTGTCCGCAAAGGGATTCAGGAGGATCTTGCCCGTCGGCTGGAAACAGAACTCCAGAAGCGTAGCATCCAGGGGTTTAATTTTGAACGATCACAGCGGCGGCACTATCCAATGCCTACCTTTGCTCCGCACTTGATCGGTTTCAAAAACCATCAAGGGGTGAGTGAGTGTGGGCTCGAAAAGTGGATGGAGGAAATTCTGGCCGGTCGTGATGGTCGCCGTGAACTCAAGCGGGATGAAAACGGACTCGTCAATCTGACCGAAGCGGCGGAAGTCAATCCGCCGATGATGGGCAAGCACGTCAAAACAACTCTCGATATGGGCATTCAGGCCATTGTCGAAGAAGAATTGGGAATGGCGTTTGATGCCTACAATGCCAAGGCGGGAAGTATTCTCGTCGTTGATCCACATACGGGTGACATGCTGGCGATGGCCAGTCGTCCGCACTTCAATCTCAATATCCGTGAAAACTATGCCAATGCCGGAACAAGCTTCGCTGTTTCCGCCCAGTATGAAGCTGGTTCGGTGATGAAGATCATTGCGATGTCTGCCGCTTTGGAGAGTGGGGGGGTGACACGTGACACCGTCGTTGATTGCGGATGGGGTGAACTTCTCCGTCACGGGTTCATAATTAAAGATCACCACCGTTATAATGAACTGACTTTTGATGGTGTCCTCGTGAAGTCGAGTAACACTGGGGTTTTTCAATTTGCGGAACGAGTGGGGCCGGCCGGATTTTACGATTACCTCGATGCCTTCGGCTTTGGGCAGCGGACTGGGTTCCCAATTCCCGGCGAAGCCAAGGGCCGCATTCAAGATCGCACCAATATGCGCAACTTCGCCAGTGCCACATACGGGTATGGGGTCTCGGTCACTCCGCTCCAGCTGGCGATGGCCTACTCAGTTTTAGCGAACGGGGGAACTCTTTTGAAACCCCGCTTGATCGACTCCGTGATCGCTCACGATGGGCGTCAACTCGAAAGCATGCCGGTTCAAAAAGTTCGACGTGTTCTAAGTGAACGCACCGCTCGCGGCATGTGCCTCGCATTGGAGCAGGTGGTCTTAAAGGGAACCGGTCGGCGCGCTAAAGTTCCCGGATACCGGAGCGGGGGGAAAACCGGGACATCTGAAAAGTGGGATAACAAAGCCAAGATATATCAGGAGGATAAAAAATTTGTCACCTTTGTCGGCATTCTCCCCGTTCATGACCCCCGCTTTGTATGCGTCGTCACGATCGATGAGCCTTCGGGGCTGGGCGAGGATTTTCAAATCGGAGGAGGAACGGTCGCAGCTCCGCTCTTCGCTCAGGTTGCAGGACGCATCGCGCGTCTTATGAATATTACTCCTACCGAGGGAATTCCCGAAAACGAAGATTCCATCGCCTTGAATCCAACTCAATGATCTCTCTTCCGACACTTCTTGAAATCCTCCCAGAGGCCCGGAACCTCAGGATTGAGGATGTTCCTGTCATTAGCGTGACCGACCACAGCGGCCGTGTTCAGGAGGGGGCTGTTTTTGTCGCGGTGCGCGGAAGCGTTGTCGATGGGCACGATTTCCTCACAGACGTCATGGCAAAAAAACCTGCGGCTATTATTGCGCAGAGCAAAGGTCCCGCTGATCACACCGGCTTGTGGATTCAAGTGCCTGATTCCCGCGTTGTGTTGGGTCGCCTCGCAGCTCGTTTTGCCGACGATCCCGCAACCTCCATGGTGGTTGTTGGAGTGACTGGCACGAATGGAAAGACCACGGTGACTCACTTTATTCATGCGCTCTTTGAGAAGGCCATGATCAAGGCCGGCATGATTGGCACGATCAAAGTGCAGGATGGAAAAGGTTTTCGCGATGCCACTCATACCACGCCTGGTGCGGTTGAAATGCAGAGCATTCTCCGAACCATGAAGGAAAACGGATGCAAGGCCGTTGTCATGGAAACTTCGTCCCACGGTCTTGAACAAGGTCGCTGCCAAGGGGTCCCTTTTAAGGTTGGAGTCTTTCTGAACCTCACCCAGGACCATCTTGATTACCACAAAACGATGTCGGCCTACTTCCAAGCCAAGAAACTTCTCTTCGAGAGTATGGCGGATGAGGGGCGTGATGGTGTCGCGGTCATCAACATTGACGATCCCGCAGGGGCAAAGCTCGTCGCTGAATTCTCTGATCGGCTCAAAGTCGTCACCTTTGGTTTTAGTCCCGCTGCTGATTTCCGCGCAAGCGATGTGCGACCTTCAACTCGTGGTCAGGTCTTTGCCCTTGAGGCCCGTGGTAAGAGCTTCCTGGTCCGCCTTCCGGTTGTAGGTCGGTTTAATGTCCTGAATGCGATTGCCTCTCTCGCTGCCGTTTCGTCAGCTGGCGTGCCTCTGCGTGATGCGGTGAAGGCGGTTGGAGAAACCCGCCAAACACCCGGGCGTATGGAATTTGTTGGTGGTGACCGGATTACGGTTTTCGTTGATTACGCCCATACTCCTGATGCGGTGGAGAAAGCTTGCGAGACTCTGAGTGATCTTCACCCCAACCGACTTGTGACCGTCTTTGGTTGCGGCGGAGACCGGGATCAGACCAAGCGCCCTCTTATGGGGCAGGCCGCGGCCAAGCACAGCAATGTCTGTATTGTCACCTCGGACAATCCCCGAAGTGAGAATCCGGAAGCCATTATTGAAGAAGTGATTCCCGGCTTGGGTTCTGTGCCATACGAAGTTATCGAGAATCGTCGCGATGCCATCAACGCCGCGATTGAGAGTGCCTTTCCTGGCGACATCATTCTTATCGCTGGGAAAGGGCATGAGACCTATCAGGAGGTGGACGGCCAGCGACAACACTTTGATGACCGCGAGGTAGCACGACGCGCTCTCGAGATCCGCCGGAAACACGAAGAAGCTGAATTTAAGAAACGCCAGGAGGAGCGCGAGGAACGGGATCGAAAGCGTGGTCGGGAATTTGGCGATGACGACAACTATAGACGCGAATGAAATCATATTCTCTCCAGCAACTCGCCACGGCGATGAGCGGCACCCTGCCACAGGGTGGGGGAGAACGTGTGATTTCGGCGGGTGTTTCGACAGATACCAGAAGCATCGCTAAAGGGGTTTTGTTCTTCGCTCTCAAGGGTGAAAACTTCGACGCCCATAACTTTCTTGCCGGAGCGGTGGAGGCTGGAGCGGGGGCGATGGTCATTCAAGATGCCACCAATCTTCCGGATGGAATTCCCGCCGTGCTGGTGAACGATACCCTCGATGCCCTTCAGGCTCTTGCCAAATGGTATCGGATTGAATTGGGGATTCCAGTTGTCGCTGTCACCGGTTCGAATGGTAAGACCTCGACCAAGGATTTCATTCGCAGTGTTCTCAGCCAGAAATTCCGGGTCAATGCCACGCTCGGGAACCTGAACAATCACATTGGGCTTCCTCTCACCGTGCTTGCCACGAAAGAGGATGACGAGGTGGGCATCTTTGAAATGGGCATGAATCACCCGGGAGAGCTTGCCCCGCTTTGTGAAATTGGCCGCCCAAATATTGGTGTCATCACCAATGTTGGCACCGCTCACATTGAGCATCTGGGCAGCCGAGAAGCGATTGCCTTGGAAAAGGGGGCCGTCGCCCGAGCTCTCAATGAAAATGGAACGCTCCTCGTTCCCTCCGATTGTGATTTTCTTGATGATTTTTGTGAATCCACTTCTGCAAAGGTGATTGCGGTTGGGGAGGGATCACTACGTGCCGAAAATGTGATGCCTGCCGAAAACGGTTCCACCTTCGATCTCGTCATCGATGATCTCGGGAGGATCGCCACTTCCATTTCAGTGCCCGGAAATCACATGATTAGTAACGCCTTGCTCGCAGCCGGGGTTGGTGCGGTTTTGGGCCTGAGCCTCGAGGAAATCGCAAGGGGTCTTCAGAATGCCAGGCTGACCAGTGGGCGATTTCGTCAATATCAAAGCGGAGGGGTGACTGTCATTGACGACACCTATAATGCGAACCCTGAATCAGTGATCGCCGGACTTGAAACTCTCGCAAATCTCCCCGGAAAAGGCGGTCGCACCGCAGCCCTCGGGATCATGGCTGAGCTCGGTGATCACGCATCCGAGGCCTATGGACGAATCGGCCGGGTCGCCCGCGAATTGAATCTTCAGCTTGTCACGATTGGTGAGGAGGCCATCGCTTACGGAGCTGATCATCATTTTCAGAATCACGAGGAGACTGTCAGCTGGCTTTCTTCGAATATTTCTTCCGGAGAGCTCGTTCTCTTTAAGGGCAGTCGGATGGCCGCGATGGAGCGGGTCATGAAACATGCCTTCCCCGAGTAAACAATGCTGTATTGGATCTATCAAATTTGGCACGACGCAAAGGAATCAGGCGCCGCCTGGGCCGACACCTTCTCGTTTCTTAACCTCTTCGGTTACATCACCGTGCGGGCCGGTCTCGCAACGGTCATTGCTTTTAGTTTCAGTCTCGCGATTGGCGAAAGAGTCATTCGAAAACTGATTTCTCTCAAGGTTGGGCAACCGCTGCGCACTGCTGAAGAGGTTCACAAGCTAGCCGAACTCCATGGAGGTAAGGCCGGGACCCCAACGATGGGAGGAATCATGATTCTTGGAACAACCATGATCGCGGTGCTGATCTGCGGTCGTGTTTTCAACCCTTTTGTGATCGTGGTTTCATTGGTCACTCTGGCCCTCGGCGTATTGGGATTCCTTGATGATTATCAAAAAGTCGCCAAGAAGAACTCCGCGGGAGTGAGCGGTAAATTAAAGCTGGCCTGGCAGGCGGCAGTGGGAATGGGGGCAGGTCTTTTCCTCTATGAAAACCCTGAGACTGCGAGCTATATCTTTTACTCTGCAGAGAGCGGAACCCAGGAAGTCTCGGTTACCGATTTTAGTTTTCCTCTTCTCAGCTTTGTCATTCCTTTTGGCCTCCTGGCAATTCCCCTTTTTATGGCGATTTTGATGGGAACCTCGAACGCGGTGAACCTGACTGATGGCCTCGATGGTCTGGCGACGGGAGTGACGATTACGGTGGCTCTATCCTATGCCGTGATCACTTATCTTGCAGGAACCCAACCTAGCGCCGAGCATCTCAATATTTTCCACAATCGCTCACTTGCCGAGTTGTCCGTTGTGATGTTGGCACTAGTTGGAGCTTGTTTTGGTTTCCTCTGGTTCAATTGCCACCCTGCGAAAGTCTTTATGGGTGATACCGGTTCGCTCGCGATCGGTGGAGCGATTGGCATGACTGCGATTTGTGCCAAGCAGGAGTTCCTCCTTGTCATCATTGGTTTTGTTTTCGTCATGGAAGTGATCTCCGTCATTCTTCAAGTCGGCAGCTTCAAGCTGCGCGGCAAGCGTATCTTTGCGATGGCTCCAATACACCACCACTTTGAACTCCGCGGATGGAATGAGAATCAGGTCATCATTCGTTTTTGGATCATTTCCATTCTTTGCAGCCTAGGCGGTCTTGCCCTTTTAAAAGTCATCTAATGCTCGATCTCACAGGAAAAACAGTTGCCGTTCTCGGAGCAGGACGCAGTGGCCAAGCCGCTGCCCGTCTTGCTTCGCATTGCGGTGCTTCGGTGACTGTTTATGACTCGCGTGAAGCTCCCGGTGCTGTCGTGGCGACGCCCAAGACAGGCTGTGATGTGAACGTCGACCTGGTAGTGGTTAGTCCCGGAATTGAAACTCTTGGGGATTTCGTGCAATCCTTCGCCAGAGGCAGTGGAGCCCTTTGGGGTGAGGTCGAATTAGCCTGGCAGTGTTTTGATGGTCACACCATTGGGATTACCGGAACGAATGGTAAGACAACGACCACCGAATTGATTCGTGATCTGGTCGAAGCCACTGGAAAGTCATGTGTCGCTTGTGGGAACTACGGAGTGCCGCTTTCAGAGGTCGTTCTTTATGAGGAGGTTCCTCAGGCCATTTCACTAGAGCTTAGCTCGTTCCAGTTGGAAACCATCGTGGACTTCAAACCGGATGCCGTAGTTTGGCTCAACTTCTCTCCTGATCACATGGATCGATACACTTCGGTGGAAGAGTATCGCGACGCCAAACTTCGTATTTTTGAGAATATTACCGACGACACCCTTGTTGTGGTGAGAGCCGGTGAGAACCTTCCCCCGAAAGGTCGTTCCGTGACCTTCTCTTCCGAAGAATCTTCCGATTGGTCGCTTGATGGAGAGACTATTCTCTTTGGTGAAACCGCGTTTCTTGCAATGTCTGAAACCCGCCTGCGGGGTCTTCACAATGCCGAGAACGTAATGGCTGCTTGCGCGGTGGTGGATGGACTTACTTCGGAAGTTGCCCGCGATACTCTCTCCAAATATAGCCCTCCGGAACATCGCTGCGAGCTTGTCTCCATAATTGACGGGGTGGAATATCTCAATGATTCCAAGGCGACGAATCTTCACGCGCTTGAATCAGCCCTCCGTTCGCAAACGCGACCAACCATCCTGATTGCAGGTGGGAAACAGAAGGGGCTCGACTACCGTCCACTCGCTCCACTTTTAAAAGACAGAGTCAAGCAGATGGTCTCCTTTGGGGAGATTGGGCAAGTGCTCGCAGAAACCTTTTCAAGCATCGTTCCCTGCCAAACCGTCGAGACCCTCGACTTGGCAGTTGCTATCGCGGCGGCTTCTTCGGAGCGTGGGGATACAGTTCTTTTTTCTCCTGGGACATCTTCATTTGATCAGTTCAACGGCTACGAGGCCCGGGGAGATGCTTTCAAGGCAGCCGTCCCTTTTCTTACAAAAACTCTTTAATTCCCCCAAACCCAAACACCCAACCGAACCATGAAATCTCTAAGAACCATTCAAACCAAGCGGAAAGGCCCCAAGTCCGGTTTCCGAATCTTACATGCCGCGACACGGGCGTCCAAAAAACGCAAGCATCGCGCTTCCACCACTGCGGTTCCCGAAAATCTCGGTGAAGTTCCCGGCGTTGGAATTGCCCGTGCGCTCATTGTGATCCTTCTTCTCCATGTTGCTGCCATCGCGGGGATTTGGCTCCACAATCGTTGGAGTGAAGGTGCTGACATCCAGGCAACCAAACCGGCCCTCGCGGTACCTATTCCGCCCGAACGTCGTGCCGAGCTTCGGCCCCACATCGTCAGCAAGGATGACGATATCGACAAGATTGCCCACAAATATGGGGTTGATCGAGCTGCGCTCGTAACAGCCAATGACGGAGTGGAAATTTATGAACCAGGCTGGGTAATCAACGTTCCGGACCGTCGTTCTGAAGATATCAATTCGTCGGATGCCATGAGTAACCGGGTCAATCCAGCCGCTCCTGAGCATGCCTACGTGCAGACCCCGCGACCACTCATTCAGACTTCTGACACGCAAAGTTATCCTGGTAGCCAACCCGGAGAATTGGGACCTGTGGAAGGTATTTCTCCGGAACCCCAAGCAACAGACGAACCAATTCTGGTGAAAGGGCGTCCTCCGGTCGGGCAAGTGCAACCTGTTCGACAGCCCGACTCTGCTTCTGTTTCTTTAAATCGTAGACATACGGTGAAATCTAATGAAACTCTTTGGCGTATTGCTCTTAACAACGGCATTAGTGTTGACGATCTCAAAAGTGCCAATCCCGGCGTTAATGTGAATGCCCTCAAAATTGGGATGACATTGATTCTTCCTGCCAAACATTAATTCGATCGATTCCTCGTATGGGAAAAGGAGCTTCTATTTTTATTTGCCTCGCGGTTGCCTCACTCATCACCCTTGGGTTGGTGATGCTGGCAAGCGCAAGTGCCAAGTGGGACTCCTCGGCGGATCAATACTCCCACCTCGTCAGGCAGGTGATCTGGTTGGGGATCGGTATCCTGGTGATGACCTTTATGGCCCTTCTGGATTACCGAATCCTGGAAAAGCTGACTTGGCTTCTATTTACGGTGGTTTGTGCTGCGCTCATTCTTTGTTACATTCCGGGAATTGGAGATGATGCCGGCGGTGATACCCGGTGGATTGTGATTCCTGTGATCGGGCGGTTCCAGCCATCCGAGCCAGCCAAGCTGGTGATCATGATTGCCCTCGCTTCATGGTTTGCGAAGTATCAGGCCGAGACCAAGAGCTTGCTGAGAGGTTTTGTCATTCCCTCTCTAATTTTGGGAGCGCCTCTCCTTCTGATTCTTTTCGAATGGGACATGGGAACCTCTGCCGGGTTGGGAGCAGCGGGGCTGATCGTACTTTTCGTTGCGGGGACGCGGATGCGTTACCTCGGTAGTTCGGTGGTGGTGGCCCTGGCGATGGCCTACCAGATGATTCGGACCAATCCCAATCGTTGGGAGAGAATCGTAGCGTTTTTGGATCTTGATGCCCATAAAGAGGGTCGGGGCTGGCAACAATGGTTGGGGGTCAGAGCCTTCGGAAACGGAGGGGTGGAGGGAATGGGCCTGGGGAATGGTGTCGTGAAACAAATGAACCTGCCCGAGCATCACACCGACTTTATTTTTCCGGTGATTGGCGAGGAACTGGGTGTCTTCGTCACGCTTGGAATTATTTTTTGTTTTGTCGTCATTTTTCTCATTGGTCTGGGGATTTCTCTTCACGCTTCTGATCGATTTGGGAGTGTCTTGGGAATTGGCATTACCTCTGCCTTGGTGATCCCGGCGATGATGAATATCGGTGTGACCACCGCTTCTTTACCAAATACCGGCCTTCCGCTCCCCTTCGTGAGCTATGGGGGATCGAGCCTTGTTTTCAGCCTCGCGATGGTAGGCGTGCTTCTCAGTATCCTCCGCCGTTCACATGTGATTGACACGAGCGAGATGCCTGAGGTGAAGCGCAAGGTTTTGGAGGTTCGGCTATAGCCGAACTTTGATTATTTTTTTGGGAGAACCCAGATGTTACGGAAGAAAACAGGATTTCCGTGGTTCTGGAGATAGACAGGGAGAGCTTCATCCTTGAGAGGGCCCTTGCCGGGAGCGGCGGTGGTGTTGTCCTTGTTCAGTTCGCGTTTATCGTGAATGAGCACTCCGTTGAGTTTAACGGTCATGTGGGGCCAGGCGGTGCGGTTTCCGCTGTCGTCAAATTTGGCTGCGGTAAAATCGACATCGTAGGTCTGCCAGGTGAGGGGAGGCAGACACATGTTCACGTCGGGCTCGGAGATGGAGTAGATGCCGCCACATTCGTTCATCTTTCCATCGAGGGCGAAGGAGTCGAGGACCTGGGTTTCCCAGCGCCCGCCGAAGTAAACCCCGCTGTTTCCCCTGCCTTGTCCGCGAGCGAAGGGTTTGTAGGGAGTGCGAAACTCAAGGTGGAGTTTGTAGTCTTTGAATTTAGGCTTGCTGGTGGTGCCAGTGGCTTGCAGCAGTCCGCCTTTCATTTGGCCATTCTCCCAGTGTTCGACGCCGGATCCGTCGAAAAGAACGGTCGCGCCTTCGGGCGGTTTGGCTCCGAGGGTTGGGCTTTTTCGCTCGATTCGCTTGAGGGCATGAGCGGCCTTTTTGTAAAGATTGAGTGCGAGAGTGTCGCCGGCGATGGCAATGTCCCACTTTTTGCCGGAGTCGAACTGGACGCCATTTTTAGAAATCTCTCCTGAAAGTTTGATTCGTTCCTTTCCCTTCTCCCATCCCAGTCCCGGAAGTCCTCCTTCAAGGATGTAGGCATCGAATTTTCCTCCGCCAAGAGCGACGACTTGAACCCCATAGTCAGATCCTTTTTTGTAATATTCCCCTTGATAGGAGAAGTCTGGATCTTCCTGGGATGCCTTTTGCGGGTCAATCCAGGTGGATTGTTTATTGTCGTCTGCTGCCTGCAGGGCCGGGCTCAGAAGGATGAGGGTGAAGAGAGTTTTTGTAATCATGGAAACTGGTTTAATTGGATCGGTTCAGGAATGGTTACTCGTGAAGGAGACGTCATCTTTCTGTTTGGGGCTCGAGATCGTCTTTACCAAGAGAAGAAGTTCCGAGCGATATTCGAAAGACATCGTGTCGTAGTGATGCCACTTGCCTCCCGAAATGAATCCGTGCTTTTCAAACATTTCCACGATTCCCGGCGGAATCCGGTTCTTGTAGGTCATCTTTTTGTCCCACTTCCAGTCGGTTGATTCATCGACATTGAGATCGATGGCTACTCCAAAACTGTGGACGCAGAGTCGTTTCGTTCCGGCAATGACCTGCCAGTTGTAGGTTCCGGCACTTGGAGTGGCGAAGTGTCTGAGTTTGGCAGGGAGCTTTTCGACGCGTTCGGGGTTACTTAGGAAAGGATGCCTTTCACAACTTTGGCGGGATTGACGCCGGTGAGTTTTTGGTCGAGGCCCATGAAGGGGAAGGTGAGGCGGTCGTGGTCGATGCCGAGTTGGTGGAGAATGGTGGCGTTGAAGTCGCGGATGGGCACTTCATCCTTGATGACGTTGTAGGAGTAGTCGTCGGTCTCGCCGTAGGTGATTCCGCCTTTGACTCCTCCGCCGGCCATCCAGGTGGAGAAGCATTTGGGATGGTGGTCACGGCCGTATTGGTCACGTTCGAGTTTGCCCTGGCCATAGGTGGTTCGTCCGAATTCTCCGGCGAAGACAATGAGGGTTTCATCGAGCATGCCGCGTTGCTTGAGATCTTTGATGAGGCCGGCGCAGGCTTGGTCAACATCGTAGGCCTGACCCCGGACTTTCTTGGGCAGGCCAACGTGGTGATCCCAACCGCGGTGGAAGAGTTGGATAAAGCGGACGCCGCGTTCGGCCATGCGTCGGGCGAGAAGGCAGTTGCGGGCGAAAGAACCGGATTTCTTGATCTCGGGTCCGTAAAGCTTTTCGTTGAGGGCTTCATTCTCACCGGTGAGGTCGGTGAGTTCGGGGACACTGGCCTGCATACGGAAGGCCATTTCCTGTTGGGCAATGGTGGTTTGAATTTCGGGGTCGCCAACTTTTGCTATGTGTTCCTCGTTGAGCTTGGTGACGAGGTCGAGCATCTTGTGGCGTGACTCGCGGGTGACACTTTTGGGATTGGAAAGGAAGAGAACGGGATCGCCAGTGGGCTGGAAGGGAACACCTTGATGTTTGGACGGTAGAAAACCAGAGCCCCAGAGGCGGGAGTAGAGGCCTTGGACATTTCCTGTTCCTCCGGTCCAGAAAGCAGAGTTGAGAACGATGAAGTCGGGGAGATTCTCGTTGAGGCGGCCGAGGCCGTAGGAGAGCCAGGCACCCATGGAGGCTTTGCCGGGAATTTCGGTCCCGGTGCAGAAAAGGGTTTTACCGGGATCGTGGTTGATCGCGGTGGTTGAGGTGGAGTTGATGAGGGCGAGGTCGTCGGCGACGGAGCCGAGGTGAGGGAGGACTTCGGAGAGCCGCATGCCGCTTTTTCCATGTTGGTTGAATTTAAACATGGAAGGTGCGACGAGTTTGGCTTTGCCTTTGGTCATGGCGGTGACTCGTTGTCCTTTGTGGATGGACTCGGGGAGTTCTTCTTTGAAGCGCTTGTGAAGGTCGGGCTTGTAGTCGAAGAGGTCGAGCTGGGAAGGTGCGCCGCCCATAAAGAGGAAGATGACGCGTTTGGCTGGAGCTTTTGGGAGGTGGTAGCGGTGGGTGTTCCCTGAAGAGATTTCGGCTTGGGCGGCAAGGTTTCCGAGGACAGTGGCACCGAGGCCCATGCCGGAGGTATTGAGGAATTGACGACGCGTTTGTGGATCGAACATGAGGAGAGAAGAGTGAATGGTGAAAAGTGAAATGCCTGGGGCTTGGTTGGGAGAGGATATCCGTAGATTTCGCAGATGACCGCAGATTTTGGGAGGAGTGCTTGAAGTGGAGAGTCGCTGAGCTGGAGCTTGGCGTTCCCAGGGGCTTATTGTTTGTTTTTGAAGGAGTCCTGGTTGAGGAGGGTGTGGACGGTCATGGTCCAGGCAAAGTGTTCGTCGCCTTCCTGCTTGAAGGAGGCGAGGCCGCCCTTCAGGAGGTTGAGGGTTTCGGGGGAAGGGAGTTGGGCAGTGATGGTCTCGTGGAGACGAGTGAGTTTTTCATCTTCGGTGCCGGGCTCGGCGAGGAGCTTGGTTGCTTTGTTTTGGGCAGCTTTGAAATACTCAGGCTCGTTCATGAGGAGAAGGGCCTGGAGAGGGGTGTTGGTGCGCTCGCGGCGGGCGATGCAGGCGTCGCGGCTTGGGGCATCGAAGATCGTCATCTGGGGAGGGGCGAGCCCGCGTTTCCAGAAGGTGTAAATGGAGCGTCTGGTGTCGAGGGGGGCGGGATCGGCCTGGAACGAGTTGGGGTAAGAGGAGGGGAGGGCGACCATTTTCCAGATGCCGGCGGGTTGAGGGGTTTTGATGGAACGTCCCCCCATTTCGGGATTGAGGAGTCCGGTGACAGCGAGGAGCTGGTCGCGGATGACTTCGGAGTCGAGCCGGGTTCGGGAGCCCCGGGCGAGGAGGAGGTTCTCGGGGTCGGTTTCGAAATCGACCGAGGTGCCGAAGGAGGATTGTTGATAGGTCTCGGAGAGGACGAGAGACTTCATGAAGGTTTTGACATCCCAGCCTGATTCGATGAATTGGATGGTGAGGTGGTCGAGGAGCCTGGGGTGGGTGGGCCACATGCCTTGGGCGCCGAAGTCTTCGGATGTTTTGACGATGCCGGAGCCGAAGAGTTGTTGCCAGAAGCGATTGACGGCGACACGGGCGGTGAGGGGATTCTTTTGATCCACGAGCCAGTTGGCGAGGTCCATGCGGGAGGGAGAGTTTCCTGCGGTGTTGAGTGGCGGGAGAAAGGCGGGGGTGTTTCGGGTGACTTCGGCGCCGAGTTGGTCGTAGTTACCTCGGATGCGTATGTGGGTGGGCTTCACGTCCTGGCGCTCGCGCATGACCATGGCACCGCGGATTTGGCGAAGGTAGGCATTGCGCTGTTTTTGAATTTCTGCGGGCTTCTTTTCGGTTTCTTTGAGTTCTGCGGTGACTTGTTCTTTCGACAAGTTCTCGAACTCGGGGTTGCCAGCAGGGATTACGGGGAAGGCGAGGAGTTCTTTGATTTTGGCGATCCGATCATTGGCGGATTTTGTTTGAGCATCAAATTCCGCGAGTTTGATTTTTTGATCTTTGCTGGGGAGGTCGATGTAGGGTGGCTGAAGGCCGCGAAAGAAATCGGGTCCGCCGCGTCCGCCGGTTTCGGGCGCTCCGTCAAAGTTGTTGAAGAAGGCATACATTTGGTAGAAATCCTTCTGGGTGATGGGGTCGTATTTGTGATCGTGGCAGACGGCGCAGCCCATGGTGAGGCCCATGAAGGCAGTGCCAACGGCTGAAACTCTGTCGACGACGTTTTTAAAATGGCTCTCTTCGGGAAGAGCGGTTCCGCGATCGATGATGAGGTGAAGGCGGTTAAAGCCGGAGGCGATGAGTTGTTCTTGAGTGGGTTTTTCGTAGAGGTCACCGGCGATTTGAAACTTTGTGAATTCATCGTAGGGGAGGTTTTTGTTAAAGGCTTGGATGACCCAGTCGCGGTAGGGCGAGTGGTCGCGGAAGTGGTCGTGGTGGTTGCCGTTGGTGTCGGCGACGCGGACGAGGTCGAGCCAGAATTTTGCCATGTGCTCGCCGTAAGCGGGCTTGGTCATGAGGCGGTCGACGAGTTTGGCGTCGGCGTCGGGCGAGGTGTCGGCGAGGAATTGGCTGATCTCATCAAGAGTAGGCGGGAGGCCGGTGAGGTCGAGAGAGAGGCGCCGAATGAGGGTGCGTTTATCGGTTTTTTGTTTTGGTGATTTTCCAGCGTCCTCCATTTTGGCGAGGGTGAAATTGTCGATGCTGGACTTGGACCAGGTGGAGATTTTTGTGGATGGAGCAGCTTGTTTTTTTGCTGGGACGAAGGCCCAGAAGGCTTCGTATTTTGCGCCTTGTTCGATCCATTGCTTGATGAGGACTTTTTCGTCGGACGAGAGCGGCTTGGCGTGTCCGTCGGCGGGGGGCATGGGATCCTTTTTGTCCATGATGCGAACCCAGGCTTCGGAGTCTTTGAGTGAGCCTGGTTTGAGGGCCTGGAATCCGTCTTTGTTGACAGCGTAGGCGCCTTCGGGAGTGTCGAGGCGGAGCCCGGCTTTCCGGTTGGGCTTCCCCTTGGCGTCGACGCCATCATCCGGTCCATGGCATTGGATGCATTTTCCGGAAAGGATGGGGCGGATGTCTTGGTTGAAAGAGATTTCTGCGACGGCCAGTGAGTGTAGGCTGAAGAAGGTGATAAGAATGCGACGCAACATGGTGGTGGAGTTGATACTTAGCCGGAAATGCTCTTTAGCCAAGAAAGAGCATTTCTGGAATCGAAGGTGAGGTGGATTCTGGGAGAGGCTCTATTTCGAACCTCCTTTCACTATGAAGATACCGATGATGGGAAAGGGATTTATCGTGTTGATTCGGGCTGCGGAGGCGGAGGGGCTATTTTTCTATTACGCAGAGAGTTCTGAAACATTGTCCTTTTAGGTCCCGTTCTCTACGATTCGAGTCTTCATATTCATTCCGCAATGACAACGCACGCCAGAAACGCCACACTTGCCCTCCTTCTTCTTTCCTCTGTGCATGCTGCCGATTGGCCTCAATTTATGGGACCCAATCAAAACAATAGTGTTCTTGATGAGACCATTGCGGCGGCCCTTCCTGCTGGGGGTCCACCTCTTGTCTGGGAAGTTGATGTGAGTGTCGGTTTCGGTGGGGCTGCGATTGTCGGTGACGAAGTTTTCCATATCGACCGGGTTGATCAAGCTGCCGATGTTGTTTTCTGCCGTGATCTTAAAACAGGGAAAACCAAGTGGTCCTGGAAGTATGATATTCCAGGGAGGATCTCCCACCCGGGTTCGCGTGGTGTGCCAACGGTCACGGCCGACGCGGTCTATGCCACCAGTGGCTACGGTCATATTTATTGTATCGATCGTAAAACTCACAAAGCACGCTGGGTCGTGAATCCTACGGAGCGTTTCGAGACCGAGCCTCCGCGATTTGGTTATTCCATTCACCCCATCATTCAGGGGGATCTTTGTTTCATTGCGCCCACTTCGCCAAAGGTGGGGCTCGCCGCTCTCGATATTAAAACAGGGAAGACGGTTTGGAAGAGTGAGCCCTTTGGCTCATCACATTCGTCTCCTTCGTTGGTCTCGCTTCTGGGGAAAAAAATCCTCACTATGCCGGGTGATATTAACCGGGAGAAACTTGTTCTCCTGGGAGTCGATCCCAATTCGGGCAAGACGCTCTTTAAGTTCTCCGAGGACATGGGTTCGGGAATCTTCAACGCCATCCCAAACCTCGCGGTGCTGAGCAAGGACACGGCTGTTTACACGGTGGGATATGGACGCGGGACGCGCTTGCTGAAATTTGCTGAAAAGGACGGAAAGATCACTGTGACCAAGACTGCTCAGCCTCCCTATGGAGCAAAGTTTCACATTCCTCTTCTCATTGACGGGAAACTCTACATGACGGCTGATGGCGGGCGCCGGCGCCGAGGTGCGGCAACCGGAAAAAATCAGCCCACGGCCAGCGGCCTAGTTTCCCTTTCTCCTGACGGAATGACTCACTGGTTCACTGGAAACAAACCTGGTTTTAACGGAGGCGCAATTATCAACGTCGGTGGCCTCATTGTCAGCCAAGATGGAGATACCGGTGAGCTCCGCCTGATCAAACCCGGGAAGAAGTATCACGAGCTAGCGAAAGCGAAGGTCTTCACCAAGGAAACCGGAAAGGAACTCTGGGCTCCTCTGGCATTCTCGAATGGCAAACTCGTGATGCGGAGTCAGAATCAATTGATTTGCGTTGATCTGTCACCGGAAAGGTAATCAAGGCGCGGAGATCTTTTGACGGAAGGAGGGAGGCTCTCGGGCAGTTGGTGATGGGAGTCACAGGCCGAGAGAAAGGGTGGACTGCCAGCTTTTACTCCATTGATCGGCCTTATATTGAGACACTTGCAACTCCGTTCCTTTGAGGTGGACAGCGAGAAATCCTCTGGGTGTGCTGGGGACCTCGGGGGGTTGGGGGGTGCGGTCTTTCTGGATTGAATTGCTGCGAGTGTGGAAGGATGGGGGTTGCTGAGGGGCTGGATCGCTTCTAGAAGAATTGATGCCATTCTCTTCTTTCGGTTTGTCGGCACCGCTGGTTCAAGCTGTTGCTCAATTTGATGAGCCCACGCCAGTGCAGTTGGCGGCTATTCCGGAGGTGCTCTCTGGGAGTGATCTTTTAGTCACCGCAAAAACTGGGTCGGGAAAGACGACGGCCTTCGTGCTTCCAATTCTTCAGCGGTGGTTGGAAGCACTGCGGACGAAACCAAAGAGGATTCATGCCCTGATTCTGGTGCCCACCCGCGAACTCGCGGCTCAGGTGAGGGAAGTGGTGCAGGAGTATGCCAAGGATCTCCCTGAGAAGATCAAAGTGGTCAGTGCGGTGGGAGGAGTTTCAATCAACCCTCAAATGATGGCCTTGCGCGGAGGGGCGGATATCATCGTGGCGACTCCGGGACGTCTTCTCGATTTGGTCGACCACAATGCGGTGGCGCTTGATGGCGTGAGCTCCTTGGTTTTGGATGAAGCTGATCGGATGCTCGATTTGGGGTTCGCGGATGAACTTTCCCGTATTTTGTCGTTACTGCCGAGGGAGCGCCAGAATTTGTTGTTTTCCGCGACCTTTCCATCAGCGGTGGAGTCAATCGCGCAGGATCTTTTACACGAGCCCCGTCGGATTTTAATCGAGTCCGAGCCAGAGGATGTGCCGGATATTGTGCAGCGTGCCATCCGGGTGGATACCGCGAGGCGGACGCCCTTGCTTCGTCATTTGATCGCTGAAGAAGGTTGGGAGCGGGTGCTGGTTTTTGTGGCGAAGAAATACGCGGCGGATCACGTTGCTGACAAATTAGTCCGCAATGGGCTCGAGGCCCTTTCCTTGCATGGTGATCTCAGCCAAGGAGCCCGAAGTGAGGTCTTACGTGATTTTAAAAACGGAGAGATTCAGGTTCTTGTTGCGACCGACCTGGCGGCGCGCGGGCTAGACATCGTGCGATTGCCGGTGGTGCTTAATTATGACCTGCCGCGATCGCCGGCCGATTATATTCACCGCATCGGGCGAACGGGGCGCGCCGGAGAGAAAGGGGAGGCGATTAGTTTTGTGACGGCGGAATCAGCGGCGCACTTCAACTTGATTGAGAAACGAAACGAGTTGTCTCTTCCCCGCGAAGTGATTGTGGGCTTTGAACCCACTGATCCTGCGCCTCTGAAATCGTCGGGAACTGGCGGTGTCAAGGGGCGCCGCAAAAGTAAAAAAGATAAATTGCGCGAAGCGGCTGCGTGGGCCGCCCGCAATTCGGCGGGCCCGGAATCTTGAGTCGCGAGTGAGGGCTAGGCTTTCCCTTTGGCTTCCTCTTCGGCTTTCAGTTCAGCCTCGAATTCAGCCTCGATTTTGGCCTCTTCATCTTCCTTGGCCTTCTTGATGGCTTCTTGTTCGGCCGCCTCTTCTTCGGCACGTTGGGCTTCGAGCTTTGCTGTTTTCGCTTCTTCCCGGGCCATGCGCTTTTCGAGCTTTTTCTGCTCCCGCGCGATGCGTTTGTGATCTTTGCTTGGTGTGAATGCCATCGGGCTGTCTCCTGTTATGTCATGCGGCAGCGCAGCCGTCCTCACGGTGGAAGAAACCTCGGCTCGTCTGCTTGGATAGGCTCTTACCGTCCGATGGGTGATCGAAGCAACAAGTTTTTGGAAAGGTTTCGCGAGGAATGCGGATGGGGCGTTAGGCGAGGAGGTCGTGGACGACGTGTCCGTGGACGTCGGTGAGGCGAAAATCGCGGCCGGCGTGGTGAAAGGTGAGGCGTTCGTGGTCGAAGCCTAAAAGGTGGAGGATGGTGGCCTGGAGGTCGTGGACGTGGACTTTGTCCTTGGTGATGTGAAAGCCGAAATCATCGGTTTCGCCGTAGGTGCCGGGTTTGGTTCCGCCGCCGGCCATGAGGGTGGTGAAGGCCTGCGGGTGGTGATCGCGACCGGCCTTACGGCCGAGGGACGAGTTGGTTTCAACCATGGGGGTGCGGCCGAATTCGCCGCCCCAGACGACGAGAGTTTCGTCGAGGAGGCCGTGGCGTTTGAGGTCCTGAATGAGGGCGGCGGTGGCTTGGGCGGTCTGAGCACATTTGCCTTCGGTGGAGCCTTTGACGTTGGTGTGGGCGTCCCAGCCGCTGTGGTAGATGTTGATGAAGCGGACGCCGCGTTGGACCATGCGGCGTGCGAGAAGGCAGGCGCGTGCGAAGGAGTGTTTGTCACGGTCGCAGCCGTAGAGGTTGATGGTTTCGTCGGATTCGGTTTTGAGCTCCATGAGCTCGGGGGCGGAGCTTTGGAGGCGGGCCGCCATTTCATAGGAGGCCATGCGGGTCGCGATTTCCTCGTCGTTGATGGTGGCGAGCCGTTGGGCATTGAGTTTGTTGACGAGGTCGAAGGTGTCGGATTGGACTTCCGGAGAGAAGCCTTCCGGGGTGCCGACGTTGAGGATGGGGTCTTTTCCTTTGCGGAACTGGACGCCGGTGTAGGTGGTGGGAAGGAAGCCAGAGGACCAGAGGGCGGAGCCGCCGGAGAGGCCGCCGCCGGTGGACATGACGACGAAGGCGGGGAGGTTGTTGGATTCGGAGCCGAGGCCGTAGAGGGTCCAGGAGCCGAGACAGGGGCGGCCGGGTTGGGAGAATCCGGAGTTAAGAAAGAGCTGGGCGGGGGCGTGGTTGAATTGGTCGGTGGTGCAGGATTTGACGATGCAGAGGTCATCGGCAACGGCTCCGAGGGGGGCAAGAGGGGAGCCGAGGGTGGCGCGGGTTTCGCCGTATTGTGAGAACTCAAATTGAGGGCCAAGGACGGCGGCATCGGGCTGGATGAAGGCGTAACGTTGATCGCCGATGATGGATTTGGGAAGGGACGAGCCTTCGAGTTTGGTGAGGTGGGGTTTCGGGTCGAAGAGTTCGAGCTGGGAGGGGGCTCCGGCCATGAAGAGGTGAATGACGGCTTTGGCGCGGGGTTTGATTTGAGGGGCTTTTGGTTCGTGGGAACGGGCAGTGAGGGTATTGGTGAGGAGGGAGGCGGCGGCGATCTTGCCGAGGCCAATGCCGCATTCGCCGAGGAAGTAGCGGCGGGAGAGTGGGGAGGTGGTCATGGGATGAGATTTTATCGAGGCTCACGTAGAGGCGCGGAGATTGTTTGAGGGACTTGCGAAGCTAAGTGGCGGGGGAGCCGCGACTCCTTTTAGTTTTTGGTGACGGATTCGTCGAGGGAGAGGAGGGCTCGGGTGAGGGAGGGCCAGGAGTTGTGTTGTGTGTGAAAGTCGGAGAAGAGCCGTAATTCGTCGGGAGTGGGTGGTCTTGTGAGGAGGCGGCGGAAGGCTTTGATGATTTTTTCTTCGGTGGTGCCTTCGGTTTCTTTGAGGAGCTCCCCGAAGCTTTGGGCGATTTCGATGAACATGGGGTCGTTCATCAGGGTGAGGGCCTGGAGCGGGGTGTTGGAGCGGTCACGTTTGGCAATGCAGGCTTCGCCGGAGCCGGCGTCGAAGGTGGTAAACATGGCGAAGGGGGCGGTGCGTTTTTGGTAGGTGTAAATGGACCGGCGAAATCGGTCGGCGCCGGCGCTGGGTTTCCATTTGGGATTTCCGTAGGCCACTTCGGTGACACCCTCAGGTTGGAGTGGTCGCACCGGTGATCCGAACATTTTCTCGCTGAGGAGGCCGGAAGAGTGAAGGGCGGAATCGCGGATGATTTCTGCTTCAAGGCGCTGACGGGTGAATTGTTTGGGAGTGCCGGATTGAATGACGGAGGTCTGTTGGTAGGCTTTTGAGGTGACGATGAGGCGGTGGAGCTTTTTGAGAGACCAGCCGTTTTCGATGATGGTGACGGCGAGGTGGTCCAAAAGCTCCGGCTGGGTCGGGAGTTGACCCTGCATGCCGAAGTCATCGAGGCTAGGAACGATGCCTTCGCCAAAGAAGGCAGCCCAATGTCGATTGACGACGACACGGGCGGTGAGGGGATTTTCAACCGAGACAAGCCAGCGGGCAAATTCGAGACGATCTTTTGGGAGGGGTTTGCCAGATGGGTAGAGGGCGTTGGGGAGGCGGGGTTTTATGAGTTCCTTCGGTTGGGTGTATTCGCCGCGGTGATGAAGGTGGGTGGGGCGGGTGTGCTCTTTCGGTCTTTCTTGCATGACAAGGGTGGGGGAGCCTTTGAGAGTTTTTTGGAGGGCTCGGATTTTGTCAGCGTGACTTTTCAGTTCGGGTGCTTGAAGGAGGAAGTCTTCCAGAGTTCCCTGGTGATCGATGGCTTGAATCTTTGATTCGGGAGATGAGCTGAGGCGAAATTTTCCGAGAGTGGAAGCGAAGTGGCGACCAAAGTGCATCGTTATCTGAAAAGTGGTGCCGGGCGGGATGGGGTTTGAGAGATTGAAGACGGCGATCGCCCGCTGACCGATGTGGCCCTTGAGGGACCAACCGGATTGAATGTCGCCATCGATCGCAGTCGAGGCATCAGCTTTTCCGGAACCGAATTGGGCACCGGACGCGGTTTCGGAGGATCCGGAAAAGGTGGATGGTTTGTCGGTGGTGATTTGAAACTCCGAGAGAAAGAAGTCTCCTTTGCGGCCTTCGTAGTAGGTCATGCCGGGGCCTCCGGCCGGAAGACGTTCGTCGGGCAGGGCCTCAACCCGGAGGGAATGAATAGGCTGGGTGGAGGCAGGAAAATCGAGAGTGAAGACATCATGTTTTGAAATATCGCCGGCGGTAAAGATGATGCCGTCTTCTTCAAGGGTGAGATAGGGGATATTCGCTTCGGCCCTGGAAGGGACGAGGGTTTGCCAGGGGGCGAAGTGGGGGGTTTGGGTTGTGAGCCAGGTTTGATAGGACGTATCGAGTTCGCCTTTTTCGGCGGGCCATTTTGAAGGGAGTTCGGCGAGAAGTTTTTTGGCTTGGGCGAGGTTGAGCTTCTGACGCTCGGAAAGGGTGAGGTCGGGGATGTGATAGTCGGGTTCGAGGGTGTTATCGAAGTAGGCCATGAGGCCGAAGTAGTCGTGATGGGTGATGGGGTCGTATTTGTGAGTGTGGCACTGGGCGCAGCCGGTGGTGAGGCCGAGCCAGGTGGTGCCGGTAGTGGCGACACGATCGACCATAGCATGGTAGCGGAACTCGAGGGGATCGATGCCGCCCTCTTCGTTCAACATGGTGTTGCGGTGGAAGCCGGTGGCGATGATTTGCTCGGAAGTTGCATTTGGAAGCATATCGCCGGCGAGTTGTTCGATCGTGAATTGATCGAAGGGTTTGTCGGCGTTAAGCGAGCGGATGACGTAGTCGCGGTATGGCCAGATGGTGCGGTCGCGGTCTTTTTCGTAACCGTTGGTGTCGGCGTAGCGGGCAAGGTCGAGCCAACGTCGTGCCCACCGCTCGCCGTAGCGAGGCGATTTCAGAAGGTTGTCTACGATTTGAGCGAAAGCCTCGGGAGTGGGGCCTGCGGCGAAGGTGTCGGCGACTTCGATGGAGGGAGGGAGTCCGATCAGGTCGAGATGAACCCGGCGGATGAGGGTGTAGGGATCGGACTTTTCGGCGAGAGGAGTTTTATAGAGATGATCAACAGGGTGGGTGTCGGCGGGGACAGGAGATTTTTTGGGATGAACAAAGGCCCAGTGTTTCTCGAAATGAGCCCCTTCCTTGATCCAACGCTTGATGAGATCGATTTCGGAGGGCTTCAGAATCTTGTTCGTCTCGGGGGGAGGCATGATGTTGTCGGGGTCCGTGGAGATGATACGGGTGATGGCCTCTTCCCAGTCCTGATCGCCGGCGATATCAAGCCGCAGTCCGGCTTTGCGAAGGGATTTTCCCTTTTCGTCTTTGGCGTCATCCGGGCCGTGGCATTTAAAGCAATTGGCGGACAGGATGGGGCGGATTTGTTTCGAAAATGAGACCTTCTCTGTTTTTTCCGCGGACAGGCTTCCGGTGGCTCCCGAGATGAGGGAGACGAGGAGGAGTTTTTTGAGTCGAAGAGAGAAGGACATTGTGAAACTGGGATAGGAAAGGTCACTTATAGCGAAAGACCTCTTCCAAACCTTACGCAGCCCAGCTGTTTTGAAATGATCTAAACTATCAGTGGCCTGAGGTGCTCAGAGCGATGCCCAAGTTCGTGATTAGCCACTTCCTGAGTGGGATGGAATCGCTTGGGGGTCAAGAGGAAATTGATCCCGTTCTCGGTATAGGTTGAGACCTCGCCGGTTGCAGTATAATCGTCCATTTCATCTACTGCTTGGAGATCCGGAGAGGGGGCCGCATCGGCATAGTTGCCATCGCCGTGAGCGAAGCAAAGAGGAGAGCCTTTTTGAAGTGAGATTTCATGAGGTTGTGCTTGTCAGTTCTTTCCAGCTAAGACTCATCAAAGTCAAACTTTGCCCAAGGACCAAAGTCGCAATATGCCCATTGTCCAAAATCCCTCAAAAACGATTAAGTCGGTCGCTTATTCCTTAAGAGTCAGAAGCTCGATCGACTTAAACTGAATCGGAGCGGTCTCGGCCTGAATAGAAATGTAGCCTTTCTTGAGCGGAGTTCCGTTGTCGAGTTGGGTGTTGTCATACTCGCAAACGACCTTTCCATTGGCGATGTGCTTGAACTTGTCACCGCGAACCTCGATCTCGACGGTCACCCATTGATCACCATGAAAAGTGGGGCCGCCGGTGTTGATGACGTGGGCTTTGGTCAGCTTGCCCTTCCAATGAAGCTGGGTGCCGGGGGTGCAGATATTGAGGGTGCCACGGTTGCCTTTTCCGAAGCCTCCAAGCAGCTGGATTTCCACGGAATTTGGGAAGTCCTGGTCTTTCTTGATGGTCTTGGGGTCCTGGCAGTGGAGCATGAAGCCGTTGTTACGGTTGGCCCAGCCGGGGCCGCCTTTAACCTGCTTGTCAATGAAGCGGTAGGTGGAGCGGATTTTATAGTGGGAGTAGGGCGTCTTGTAATAGAGGTGACCGAACTCGCCGCTGAACTTTTCCCATTGGGAGTAATCAATGGTGAGAAGTCCGTCGTTGACCTGAAAGGTGTCCTTGTAATTTACGCCGAGGTTGGAGCCGGAGAATTTAGGTGTCCAGCCGGTGAGGTCTTTGCCATTGAAAAGGGGGATCCAGGTTTCTTTCTTTTCGGCCCTGGCCTCTGGTTTGATTTCGGTGGTCTGTCCGAAAGAGACTCCGAGAGTGAACAGGGCCGCGAGGAAATTTGAACGTTTCATGGTGTGGGGAAACTAGTTGCGGGGGGGCGTCGATGCAATGGGGAAAGAGGATTTAGGGATGGGTAGGGGTGAAACGTCGCCTCACGATGGGGTAGGCCGCGATTGTAAAGACGATGATCGAAGCTCCCAGATAGAAGCCCGGGTTGAGATTTTTGTGCTCCTGAAGGATGAGGGAGGCGAGAAGTATTCCGTAGACTGGTTCCAGATTGTTGGCGAAGTTGACCGTAAAGACGCTGAGGCGTTTGAGGAGTTCGATGTATTGGGAGAAAGCGACGACCGTACAGAAGACGGCGAGGACGATGAGCCAGAGCCAGTCGAGAGATCGAGGGGGGAGGGGGATTTCGCCCTCCAAAATCAGGAGGAAGGTGAGCGAAAACAGGCAGGCTCCGGCCATTTCGTAGAGGGTGATGACCAGATGGTGGGCTTTGGTGATGTGGAAGCTGTTGACGATCGAAAACGCCGCGGCCAGAAAAGCAGACAGAATAGCGATGAGAAATCCATGACTGTATTCCAGTTCGCTCCGATAGATGATGGCAACACCGACGAGGATGACGGCGCCAAAGATCAAGTCGATGGGGCGCAGTTTACGCTTCTTGATCAGCAGTGGTTCGAGGATCGCGGTCCAAAGTGAGAGAGTGGCCACGCCCACCATGCAGATGGACACGTTGGCGACTTTGACCGCCAGAAAAAAAGTAATCCAGTGTGCTCCGATGACGAAGCCGGTGATAGTGAAAACCAGAGCCTGCCTTGCCGAGATTTTACTCCTCGAACGGAGCCAAATGAGGAGGCACAAAGCCGCGAGGCCAGTGCGGTAGGTGACGATGCCTACCGCTGAAAGATGGATCAGTTGACCGAGGACTGCGGTGAAGCCCCAGAGGATGACAATGAACTGAAGCTTCAGATGGTCACGGGGCATGGGCGTGCGGCAATCTCGACGCGGCGAGAAGGATCGACGGTCAAGGCATACCAGAATGAGGTGTTGGCGGTGACTCCGGCGTGGGCGGTTGAGGTGGCGTTGGTTCCAGCGATGCCTGCTGTCGCTTCGGATTGCAGAAATTCAAGGACGGTTGCTTCGGCGAAATTATCGGTCGCGGTTAGTGCGAGCGGAAAGGCAAAAAGGATTGCAAGAAAGACGGATGGGGTTTTCATCGCACTGTTACGTCTGCATGCAGCGTGGGTCTGGAAAGACGACTCATTCAAGCTAGCCGAGTGGCAACTCTTGGTCAAGGAAGGCCGTTTCCGGGCTGTTAGTTCCCGCCGATTCTGTCCTGCAGCTGTTTCTTGGCCTGTCGTTCCGCGAGAATACGAATAATGAAGTGTTTTGATATCAGGTCGGAGGAGGCTGGGAATGCCCCGCTTCGGTGCCCACCTTGGCGTAAAGCTCCATGACCTGGTTGCTGGTTTCGAGTAAATCATCCGACAAGGTGACCGTTCCGGGCTCAAACATCAGGAGAGTAGAAGATCCACCGAAGGCAAAGTATCCTTTTTCCTCTCCTTTCTCCACAGATTGACCGGGGGTGAAGGTCTGGTGAATGGAACCGACGCAAGTGGCTCCGATTTCCATGCAGATGATTGTGCCGAAGTTTTCGGTGGCTAACTCGGTGACGGTTCGCTTGTTCTCCCAAAGATAGGAGAGACGCTGTCTTAGGGCGAGAGGGGAGACCGAGAAGAGAGGGCCGTTGATCATGCGGGTTTCGCCGGGAGTTCCTGGGCAGGGGAAGTGGAAGCGATGGTAATCGACCGGGCAGAGACGTGAAAGTATAAGGGGGCCGGTTTCATATTTTTTGGCCAGTTGAGGGGAATTCAGGAGTCCGGCGACATCGAACTTCTGTCCTTTGACAAAAACCGAATTGATTTCGCTGGCCTTTGCGAACCCAAGATGTCGACCGTCGGCCGGCAAGATCACGGGTGCATCCGAGATCGGTCGAGCTCCCGGCTTGAGTTTCCGGTAGAAGAAGTCGTTAAAAGAGGTGAATTTTTCCGGCCTCTTCTCAAAATCATTTACGTCCATTCCATAAGTCTCAAGAAACGGAGCAATTTTCTCTGTCGTTTTGGGAGAATCCATTTTTCTGCCGTACCACTTTGAGAAGAAGGGACGCTTCACGAAGCTATGTAGGGCAAGCTTTCCAAGCGGATTTCCATAGGCCCAGCGGAGGAAGCTCTCGCCGTAGACTTGTTCGGTTTCCACCTGCCCTGTTTCACGATTGAGATACTTGATTGGTTCCACGGTAAGGACCATGGCTACGAATCAGGAATTTGAAATTTGAAATTTTACCTCATGCAGCTACGTCTATTCCAGCCATGCGAAACCTCGTCCTCCTCGCGACCGCTGCCACCTTGTTCGCAGGTTGCGGTGAGCCCGAGAAATCCATCAACGTGACCGAGACACGTCCGATCACTCTCCATGATCGACATTATCCCGGGAATCTTAAGGATAAGCCCCCCTTGGATTGGAGGCGCCTCCCGGGGACGCAATTCCGTCTCATCAACTATGTAGCGGGAAAAGACGACTCGATTGAGATCGTGATGGGGGAGACCCAGGGACAGGTTCTCGAGAATGCCAACCGCTGGCTGGGACAGTTCGGGCTCACGCCTCTTCAGTCCGAGGAGTTTCTAGGGAAGACCGAGATGCTTAGTCGACCGGCTTTTATTGTCGAGGGCGCCGGGACCTACAATCCCGGAATGGGGAGGGGAGCGAAAGAAGGCTTCGCCATGGTCGGCATCATCCGCCAGTCGAGTAGCAATCTAATTACGCTAAAAATGACCGGCCCGGCCGAAGAGATCGAAGCCCAGCGAGAAGTGCTTTTTGAATATGTTCGCAGTTTTACGCCCATCGAAGATCACTTTATCGAAACTCCTACGGGAGAGAAACCTGCCGAAACTTCCGGGTCCTCCGATTATTAAGCCATGAGCGATTCAAAAAAAGAAATCTCCCTGGGGAAGCGTGTCTTCCGCATCCTCTCCGGATTCGAGATCGCGGTCGTGTGTTTGAGTCTCTTGTTTGTGCTCACCTTCTTTGGCACGATTGAGCAGAAGTGGTTCGGCCTTTGGGCAACGATTCACAAATATTTCGACATCGAATCCATCTATGTTCTTCCCAGTCGTGGAGACGGTAAGCTCATCTTTTTCCCGCTTCCCGGGGCTTACTGGGTGATCGTTGTTCTTGGGATCAACATGTTTTTGGGCGCGATTATCCGGGCCCGGAAAGGGTGGAAGAAGTTTGGGGTGCTTTTGAGCCATTGCGCTATTCTTTTCATGCTCATCGCCGGTGCGGTCTCCAGTGTCACCAAGGAAGAAGGGCACATGCGGGTTCTTCAGGGAGAGCAGTCTGACTACGCCCAAAAGCTTTTTAAGCACGACATTGAAATTTTCCAATACGATGAAAATGGAGCTCGAGAGCAACCCGTCATTGTTCGGTCAAAACACATCAAGACCCTTGGCCCGAAAGATAAGCTCAACGCGACCTTCGAAAAATTTGACTTCACCTTGCAAGTTGATCACTTCCTCCCGGTCGCCGAACTTGCTTTGGACTCCCCGTCCAGCCCGGCTCCCGAGGGAGTCGAAGTGGTGGATGGATTTTTCCTCGCCGAGACCGAGAAGAATATCCAGCAAGAAGAAGCCAACACCCCAGGGTGCTACGTCACCGTAAAGGATAAATCCGGAGGCCCGATCCAGCGCCTCGTGCTTTGGGCCGGCAATCCGTATCCGGTGAGCTTCACCCACGAGGGGAAACGCTATGGAGTGACCTATCTTATGGAAGTCTGGCCAATGCCCTTCATGGTTGAGCTTCACAAGACTATTGGAGAGGACCATCCCGGGACAAGTATCCCGCGCTGGTTTCAGAGTAACATCACCAAGATTGATGGGAAACAGCGTGAGGATTACAAGATCATCATGAATGAGCCCGCCCGCCACGGAGGCTATACCCTCTATCAGGCAGGATATACCAAGGCTGCCGAGGGGGAAACTCCCTCTTCAACATTCGCGGTGGTGAAAAACCCTTCCGACCGCTGGCCTGAATATGCGCTCTACGCCTCGACCTTCGGGCTTCTCATTCACTTTATTACGATGCTCTTCCGTTTCACCGGAGGGAGTCGGCCCAAGAAACTCAAAACCACCGAATCTTCCGTCTCGTGAGTGCCAACCCGCCCAATCAGGTCCCGTCCCCAGATTCCGAAACCAAAGCCCTTCGGTGGGGATTGGTCATTTTCTTCCTCCTGGTTCTCTTTGGGCTCATTGCCTATGGAATCCGCGGTGTCATCCCGCCGACCGACGTAAGGGAGATCAATGGCTACTCTCCATGGAGTGAGGAGGTGGTTGATGCCGCCTCTGCCATCCCTGTTCAAGATGGCGGCCGGATCAAGCCCCTGGCGACCTTTGCCCGCTTCAAAATGTTGACCTTTCACGGGTCTCTCACGATGAAGGTGAAATCGGGAGGAACGGTCCATAAAATTGGACCGGTCGAGTGGTTGCTTGATTGCATGTTTCGCCCGGAACTCGTGGATGATCTCCCTGTCTTTCGGCTCGATGATTCCGATATTTTAAAACCATTCGGGATCGAAACCCAAGAACGTCGTGCCCGACTGAGTTTCAACGATATCGAGGACGGCGGGGACAGCGAAGAAAATGGATTTCAAAAACTGATCAATCGAGGCCGGGATCTTCTTAAGAAAAGAGAGGAATCTGGTGAGGGCTCGCTGATTCCAAACGAGAAGAAAACGGTGGAGTTTGCCCAACTTGTCCTCAATTACACCGGGATTCGTGATTCGTTTGACATTCTTCGCGGAGGATTACCTGAGCTTGATCCCAAGCAGCTCGCCTATGTTGATGAGGATGTTTTGAAAATGCTCGAAAAAGTGAGTGACCCTTCTCGTTTCAGCTATTGGATGCCTGTCGTTGATCGGGTGATCGCATCCACCCGAAGGCTTGAGACACCGCAAGCCCGAGAGTTCGAATATGAATTGAACCGCCAGCTAACTTTTGCAAAGTATGGTCCTGTTGTGCTCCCGCCCCAGAGCAAGGACGAAGAAGAATGGCATTCCCTGGGAAATGGCTTGGAAAAATTCCTGCAAGGGAAGTTGGAAGAACCCACCGTGATGATGCAGGATTTCAAAACCATCGAGGATTTGGGGAAGTCAGCCCAAAAGCCGAATTCCGACGAATTTCTTAAGAATCTTACTGAATGGAAAGACGACCTGCGCGAGCGAGCCGAGGCCAGGGATGAAGGTGGGAAAGTTGATTCCGAGGTTACATATTATGAGCGGAACTACTTCATGCACGCACTCATTTGGTTTATCGTGGCATTTGTGGTGTCTGCAATTGGATGGATCGTGAGAGAAGGAAAGGGTGGTCAGATTGTGGGATGGATCACATCCATTCTTTACGTCACGGCCATTGCTTATCTCCTGGCGGGAATCGTTCATCGCTTTGTGATCACCGGTCGCCCCCCGGTTTCCAATCTTTACGATACAATTCCGTTTATCTCCGCGGGGGCAGTGATTGTTCTCGGTATTTCCGAACTCCTCACCCGACGGAGAATCTTGTTGTCGATCGGTGCGGCATTGGGTGTGATTGGACTTTTCTTCGCCTTCCGTTTTGAGCTGGGAGATGCCAAGGATAACATGGACCCATTGCGTGCTGTTCTGGACTCCAACTACTGGCTTGCGACTCATGTGGTGACGGTCACGATCGGATATTGCGGGGGGCTTGTCGCGTGCTTTCTCTCCATGGTGTATGTCTTCCTTGCTCTTGCCGGAGTGATGAAGGATCCCAAGGCCTTTCATCGGTTTATGACCCGAACCGTTTATGGGATCACCTGCTTTACTCTGTTGTTCGCACTGGTGGGCACGGTGCTCGGAGGAATCTGGGCCAATGACTCATGGGGACGGTTTTGGGGATGGGATCCCAAGGAAAATGGGGCGTTGTTGATTGTCTTGTGGAGCCTTATTATTCTTCACTGTCGACTGGCGGGTTGGATGAAAGGCTGGGGAATTCATCTCATGAGCATCCTTGGCGGATCGGTTGTCGTTTTCTCCTGGTGGGGCGTGAATATGCTGGAAGTCGGTTTGCATTCTTATGGGTTCATCAAAGGTGCAAGCACGGTTTATTACTTCTATTTTGCAACCTTGGTGGCCTTCTCAGTGGGAGTGGTTGGCTGGGGTATTGAGAAATTCCAGCAGAAACAGTCTCCCAAGAAGCCTCCTTCACCCCCCGGAGTGTGATCGTTTCGCTGGGAAGGTTGTCTTCCCGGAAGTGGGAGGGCCTTCTCCGTGAATGGAAGCGCTTTGGTAGCCCACCATCGTTGTTTTTTGAGAGACAATGGGCCGAACATTGAGATATGCCGCCCTTGGCAGTCCGAGACTGCTTCGATAAGAAAAGAGAGTGAAGAAAGGCTGATGCAGCTAGCTACTAGGAATTTGCTTTTTGATTACGATCGCAACGGAGAATGAAGCCTTACGCACTGCCGGGACACAGACCCGGAGGCCCCTCCGGAAGTTTTACAATCTGAAGGATGATCCTGGAGAGAAGACGAATCTGTATTCAAAGCGGCCCAAGGTGGTTGCCCGCTTGAAGTCACTTCTGAAAGGCTCCGGTCGGAGTGCCCCGTTGCGTCACAACTGAGAATCTAGGGCTTGATGCCAGTTCCTGATTTTTTGGCAAGTTCACCGAGCCTTTTCAGAAATTCTTTGTGAACAGGATCAGCCGCCACGTTTTTGGTTGCTTTGGGATCGGCTTCGAGGTCAATCAAGGTGATGTCCTCGAGTGTTCCGGTGTGGTCCTTTTTGCGCCATTCGGTGTAGCGATAGCGGCCGGTACGAACACTTGTGCCGAGGACTTTGCCGACCTTGGGTTTATTTTTGAAATATTGGCTGAAGACACCTTCCTTCCATTTAATTTCGGGATCTTGAATGACGGGTTTGAGGGAGACGCCGTGAAGAGGAGTTGGGACGGGGACTCCGCTAAGATCGCAAAGGGTGGGGAAGAGGTCGACGAGTTCGGTGAGGGCTGATGTGCGTTGCCCTCCTTTGAGTTGAGGGGAGGCGATGATGAGGGGGACTTTGGCAGCAACTTCGTAGGTGGTGTGCTTGCACCACTCGCCGTAGTCTCCGAGGTAGTATCCGTGGTCACCCCAAAGAACAATGATGGTGTTTTGAACGAGACCCGAGGTTTCGAGCGCATTGATCACCCGGCCGACTTGCGCGTCCATGTAGCTCACCGAGGCGCGATACCCGTGAATGAGCTCGCGGGTTTTGGCATCGTCGAGTTTTTTGGTTTTAAGGGCGATGTCGGAGTAGTTTTTGAGTTCTCCCCAGCCCGAGCCGTCGTAAGAGAGACCATCGATGACTTTGTCACGGGAGGGGACTTTGATCTTGGAGCGATCGTAAAGATCCCAGTATTTGGCGGGAGCATTAAAGGGGAGGTGGGGTTTGGTAAATCCAACGGCCAGGAAGAATGGCTTGTCGGTGGCCGCAAATTTTTTCAATCGTTCGATGGCAGTTTTGGCGGTCATGCCATCGTTGTAGGCATCATCGCTCACCTTTCCTCCGTTTTCAATGGAGGGTCCTCTGGTTCGAACTCCGGTGGCTCTTTGGATACGGGACGCTTTTTTCGCTTCGGCGATTCCAGCAGGGGAAGCGTATTGGGCTCCCATTCCACGCAGAGGTTTTTCCGACCAGCCTTGGGGGAAGTCATCGTTGGAGGCATGGTAGATCTTGCCAATGGAGAGTGTCGTATAACCATGCTCTTTGAAGTGCTGGGGCATGGAAAGCGCGTCCGGATTCATCTCACGCATGGGAGTTTTGAAATTCCAGCAACGAGTGGATTGGGGGCGCAATCCGGTCATGAGGCTGGCGCGGGAAGCGCCACAAACAGCGACCTGACAATAGGTGCGCTCAAAAAGAGTGCCCCGCGCGGCGAGAGCGTCGATATTTGGCGAATGGATGTCCTTGTTCCCGTAGCAATTGAGTTCGGGGCGGAGGTCGTCGACCGCGATGAAGAGGACATTGAGTTTCTCGGCTGAGAATCCGGAAGCAGTTAGCGCGGCAAGAAGGAGGGTGGACCGGATCATTTTTTCGGTTTTTCTTTTAGAGTCGAAAGGTATTCGATCAAGTCGCGGATTTCACGGTTGGTCAGGATTAGTCCCATCGGTGGCATTGTGGAAATCACAGGACTACGTTCTTTGATTTCATTTAATTTTACTTTGGTAAGAGCCCCTTCGGAATCACGAATTTTGATGATTCCGTTCTTCTCGCTTTGAAACAATCCTACGACTGATTTTCCG
>Ga0308011_10000143_pt1 | contig 39150 bp, 37 predicted proteins | sample Neamet177_FD_203144 | JGI IMG/M metagenome (GOLD analysis project Ga0308011, IMG submission 203144) | Marine microbial communities from water near the shore, Antarctic Ocean - #177 | ecosystem: Environmental > Aquatic > Marine > Unclassified | place: Southern Ocean | collected 2014-07-25 | reverse complement strand
ACTCTCGCACTAGGGATTTGTATGAAGATTTTGTGGATGTGCTGTCAAAGGTAGATGTGTTGGTATTGTTGGATATTTATCCAGCAGGAGAAGAACCTATCAATGGTGCAGACGGGCGTAGCCTTTGTCGTAGTATTCGATCAAGGGGGCAAGTTGATCCGATTTTTGTTGAACGTGGGGCGGCTGTAGCGCCAGTACTAGAAAATATACTATTAGATGGTGATCTGCTCTTAACCCAAGGGGCAGGTGATATTGGACAAATTTCTAGAGCACTGCTTGACAAAATGCAACAAGAAGAAGGCCTCTAATGACTAAACTGAACTTGTCTCAGAGTTGGGCTCACCTAATCACAGTGCCCAAGATGCGTATCGCGGTTATTTATGGAGGCACATCAGCCGAACGTGAAATCTCCTTAATGAGTGGTAAGCAAGTGTTAACTCATTTGCAAAGTGCTGGTGTGGATGCGTTTGGACTAGACCTGGGTGAGAATGGCCAAGATCAAGTAGCTCAGTTGCAGGCCGCTGGTATGGATGCTGCTTTTATCATCCTTCATGGCAGGGGTGGCGAAGATGGTACGCTCCAAGGTGTCCTTGAATTCATGTCTGTGCCTTATACTGGCTGTGGTGTTTTGGCATCTAGTTTAGGTATGAACAAACTCATGACCAAGTTAGTTTGGTTAGCCCAAGGAGTGAAAACTCCAGCTTACGAAGTGCTCAACGATGCGAGCAATTGGGCGCAAGTCGCTAAGCGTCTTGGGTTGCCCCTAGTAGTAAAGCCGGTGCATGAAGGATCAAGTTTAGGGATCAATATTGTTGATTCACCAGCAATGTTGGAACGGGCATACCGTGACGCAGCAACTTATGACCGTGAAGTGATGGCAGAGCAGTTTATCGATGGTGATGAATACACAGTGCCTATTCTTAACGACATTGCCTTGCCAGCCATTAGGTTAGAAACAGAGAATGTTTTTTACGATCTACAAGCTAAATATTACTCTGAAAAAACACAATATTTGTTTGATAACCCAATGACCAATCCACAGCAGCTTAACATGGAGGACGAGTGCCGATATGCGTTCCAAGTACTAGGTTGTCGTGATTGGGGACGAATCGATGTGATGCGTGATAAGCAGGGTTGTAATTGGTTATTAGAGGTCAATACTACACCGGGAATGACGAGCCATAGTCTAGTGCCCATGGCGGCAAAAGCTGCAGGACTAAGTTTTGCTCAACTAACCTTAGTGATCTTAAATCTAGCGCTGGCTCGGTCTGAGTAATGGCAGTAAATAATGAGGGGCAGGCAAATCAATGGAGCTGGGGTGCCAGGTTTTTGCTGGTAACAGTTTTGCTGACCACCTGCGTACTAGGGTGGCAAGCTATTCAGCCTTGGATGCAGCGTCCATTGCAGCAAATTATTTTGCAAACAAATATACCCGCAATAGATAAAATATCACTACAGAATCAGTTAGATGAACATTTGACAGATTCATTTTTTGGAGCAGATTTAGAAAAGATAAGACTGGAAGTTGAAAATCAGCCTTGGGTTGGTGATGCCAAGGTAAGTCGCATTTGGCCCAATAGACTTATGGTTGAGGCCTCTTCACAAATCTTTATGGCCAGTTGGGCTGCAGGTGGCTTTATCAATCACAAAGGTGAGTTAGTGATTGTCTTACCCAATCAGCTGGCTGATTTTGAACATTTGCCAGTGCTGAAAGGCCCAGAAGGCAGCGCTTGGGTTATGAGTGAACTGTTTCGACAAATGAGTTGGCTGGTAGGCAGGGATTATCTTACCATTAAAAAAATGACAATGGCCCATCGTGGAGCGGTAGAGTTAGAGCTAGATAATGGCATTATTTTAGTGCTTGGTAGAGAGCAATTGTTGCCACGGTTGCAGCGATTAATGAAGGTTTATCATAGCTATTTGGTTATTAAAGCGGAAATGATTGAGCGCATAGATGGACGCTACGCACACGGTGTATCGGTAGCGTGGAAAGGTGCCAATTAGCGGGGAGTTTTAGGCTGTCAAGTGGGTGATAATTTGCTCGATTTATCCACCACTTAGGGGCCAAAGTATGGGATAATTAAGTTATATGTAAGTGGCCTATTTTGGTCGTTAACAAAATGCATCGATAAGGAAGGGTTTGGGTGGCAGACACGGAAATAAAGCCCATGGTAGTAGGGCTAGATATAGGCACCTCTAAGGTGGTCGCTATGGTGGCTGAGCTTGATGATGGCCAGTTACAAGTGGTGGGTATTGGTGCACAAGAATCTCGCGGATTGAAGCGTGGTATTGTTGCAAATATTGAGTCCACAGTGTCGTCTGTAAAAAGGGCCATCGAAGAAGCTGAGTTAATGGCTGATTGTAAAATAAATACGATTACTGTGGGTATTGGTGGTAATCACATCAGCAGTATGAATTCACATGGTATTGTGGCAATTCAGGCAGGTGAGGTTTCTGAGTTAGACCTGGAGCGAGTGATTGAAGCGGCAAGAGCAGTTGCAATACCGTCAGATCAAAAGATTTTGCATATATTGCCGCAAGAGTATGTCATTGATGGTCAAGAGGGTATTCAAGACCCTCTTGGTATGGCAGGTGTTAGATTAGAAGCAAAAGTTCATATTGTTACTTGTGCGTTAAATGTAGCTCAGAATATAGAAAAGTGTGTGAGTCGGTGTGACTTGGTATTAGACAATATTGTGCTCAACGCACTGGCCTCAAGTTATGCGGTGCTCACTGATGATGAAAAAGAACTAGGGGTGTGTTTGGTAGACATGGGAGGAGGCACTATCGATGTGGCTGTGTTTACAGCTGGAGCTATCCGCCACACAGCGGTGATTCCTGTTGCTGGGGATCAAGTCACAAATGATATTGCAATGGCCCTGCGCACGCCAACCGTTCATGCAGAAGATGTTAAAGTCAGATATGCCTGTGCCTTGGCCCAGCTGACCGATTTATCAGAAAGTATTAAAGTGCCTAGCGTGGGTGACCGACCTGCTAGAGACCTGTCGCGCCAAGCCTTAGCTGAAGTGGTAGAGCCTCGTTATGAAGAATTATATACCCTGGTTCAATCTGAATTAAGGCGCAGTGGCTATGAAGATCTCATTGCTGCAGGCATGGTATTGACGGGTGGTACTGCTCAGATGGAAGGTGCTGTTGAATTGGCGGAAGAGATCTTTCATATGCCCGTTCGATTAGCCAGGCCTCATAAAGCTCAGGGCCCCATTGGATTGTTAGACAACCCTACATACTCTACCTGTGTTGGCTTATTAAATTATGCCCTACAGGCTGGACCGAGTAGCCAATCATCACAGGCCAGTGGAGTGAACTTTTCCCTGGACATGAGTCAATGGATGATAAAGTTTAAAACATGGATCAAATCGAATTTTTAACGATAGTCATTTGGTTGACTATCGAAAATAAAGTCTGATATACGGTGGGATTCGTTATCAGAAAAACAATAAATTAGACTAGGAGCAAGGCGATGTACGAATTAGTTGATAACGTGCCTCAAAACGCAATCATTAAAGTGATTGGTATCGGTGGTGGTGGTGGGAACGCCGTAAGCCATATGTTGTCTAGCGAAATAGACGGGGTTGAATTTGTGTGCGCCAACACTGATGCTCAAGCCCTAAGAGGCATGGAAGCGCGTTCGGTGGTTCAATTGGGTGCCCAAATTACCAAAGGCCTAGGTGCTGGAGCTAACCCTAACGTTGGCCGTGAAGCAGCTATTGAAGACCGTGCGCAGATTGAAAGTATTTTACAAGGTGCTGATATGGTGTTTATCACTGCAGGTATGGGTGGTGGCACTGGCACTGGTGCGGCTCCGATTGTGGCTGAGGTTGCTCGTGAAATGGGTATCTTAACAGTAGCTGTTGTGACCAAACCTTTCCCTTTTGAGGGGCGTAAGCGTATGGCCATTGCAGAGCAGGGCTTAAAAGAATTAGCGGAACATGTAGATTCGTTAATCACCATCCCGAACGAAAAACTATTGCCAGTTTTGGGTAAAAACTGCAGTCTTCTGACCGCTTTTAGCACCGCAAACGATGTGCTTTTGGGTGCGGTACAAGGTATTGCAGACCTCATTACTCGCCCAGGTATGATCAACGTGGATTTTGCAGACGTGCGCACAGTAATGTCTGAAATGGGAATGGCGATGATGGGCACTGGTGTGGCTAGGGGTGAAGATCGAGCCCGCGAAGCAGCTGAAGCTGCTGTTCGTAGCCCACTTTTGGAAGATGTTGATCTGCGAGGTGCAAAGGGTATCCTGGTAAATATTACTGCCGGATTAGATATGAACCTAGGAGAGTTCTCTGAAGTAGGTAATACAATTGAGGAATTTGCTTCTGACAATGCCACCGTAGTCATTGGTACGGTGATTGACCCTGAAATGTCTGATGAGTTAAAAGTAACAGTTGTTGCGACAGGTTTAGGCCACGCTTATACACCACAAGTTGAACCATTGGTGAAAGCTGTGGTCAATAACACTATAAGGCGTCCAACAGTTGATCAAATGGAGCTGCCAACGGTGAAGGATTCATTGGTTGGTGAAACGCGCTTGACTGGTTTGGATACGGATGCTGCCAGTAGTTCTGAAAGCGATATCGGTTATTTAGATATCCCTGCATTTTTGCGGCGTCAAGCTGATTAAGATTTTAATCTTAGGGGTTGGCGCCTTACCTGTCATAGGCATTCATTCAGCCTAAAAGACAGTTTTTTTGTGCTACAATTCTCGGCTATCCCCGAGTGTAGGGTCTAGGACATAATGGTCAAACAACGTACATTAAAGAATATTATTAGAGCCACAGGCATTGGCATCCATACAGGTAAAAAAGTTTACCTGACTTTGAAGCCAGCACTGGCTAATGTGGGTATCGTGTTTTGTCGAACTGATCTTGACCCAGTGGTTTCGATAGCTGCGACAGCTGAAAATGTTGGTGAGACCACATTGTCTACAAACCTAGTACAAGACGGTGTACGTGTATGCACTGTTGAACACCTTTTATCAGCTTTTGCTGGCTTAGGTATAGATAATGCCTATGTTGAATTAAGTAGTGAAGAAGTACCCATCATGGACGGCAGCGCTGCACCATTTATCTTTCTATTACAGTCTGCTGGTGTTGAAGAGCAAAATGTACCTAAAAAATTCATTCGCATTAAAAAAGCTGTTTCTGTTAGCCAAGATGACAAAACTGCATCCTTAGAGCCATACAATGGCTTTCATGTGGGTTTTACTATTGATTTTGATCATCCTCTGTTTGAAAGTCGCAATTGCACGACACATCTAGATTTTTCTAGCACTTCCTATGTAAAAGAAGTTAGTCGAGCACGTACATTTGGTTTCATGAAGGATTTTGAATACCTTCGTTCTAAAAATCTGGCGTTAGGTGGCAGTTTAGATAATGCAATTGCGGTAGATGACTATCGTGTGCTGAATGAAGATGGTCTGCGCTATCAAGACGAATTTGTAAAGCATAAAGTATTAGATGCCGTTGGAGATTTGTATTTGTTGGGGCGCAGCTTAATTGGTAAATTTGAAGGCCATAAATCTGGGCATGGTTTAAATCATATGTTGCTTCGAGAACTGCTATCCCAAGAAGACGCGTGGGAAGTGGTCACCTTTGACGATGAGGCCGACTCGCCCATTGCCTACATGAGCCAAGCGGCCGCTGTAGTTTAATAAATATCAAAAAAAGAGCTGGTGTTCATATAGAACCCCGGCTTTTTTACGTTTTAGGCCTTTGAAAATACACCTAAGGCCCCATAGTAATAGAAGAGACAGCAATCGTCTCCTTTATCCCTAACAAGCGCACCAGCGCATATAAAAAGACAAGATAATGGTTCAAATTTTAAAGTCACTTTTTGGCAGTAAGAATGACCGCGAAGTAAAACGGTTTAATAAAATTGTAAGCAAAATCAATGAGCTGGAAAGTGGTTTAAAGCCATTGTCTAATGCTGACCTTGCCGGTAAACGTGCAGAGTTCAATCTCCGCTTTGATGCCGGTGAAAGCTTAGATGACCTGTTACCTGAGGCGTTTGCAGTTTGTCGAGAAGCGTCTATCCGCTTTATGACGCTACGTCACTTTGATGTGCAAATGATCGGAGGCATTGCTTTACACCAGGGCAAAGTGTCTGAAATGCGCACGGGCGAAGGAAAAACATTAGTAGCGACTTTAGCGGTGTATCTCAATGCCATCCCTGCTAACGGAGTTCACGTAGTTACAGTGAACGACTACTTAGCCGAGCGTGATGCGCAGTGGATGCGGCCCCTATATGAAGGCCTAGGCCTATCAGTAGGTATTATTTTGTCTGGCCAAGACGGTGCTGTTAAGCGTGAGGCATACGAATGTGATGTTACCTACGGTACTAATAACGAGTTTGGATTTGATTATCTACGTGACAATATGGCCTTTAGTGCGGTAGATAAAGTACAGCGGCCACTCAATTATGCCATTGTAGACGAAGTTGATTCGATCCTCATTGACGAAGCTCGCACCCCATTGATTATATCGGGTCCTGTTGAAGACAATACTCAGATGTATATCACCATCAATGGCCTAGTCCCTAAGCTTGAGATTCAACCGAAAATAGAAGGCGATGAAGAGCCTACTGGACATTACACCTACGATGAATCTCACAAAACGATAGAGCTCACTGAGGCTGGTCATCAATTTGTGGAAGAGTTGTTAATTGATGCTGAACTTTTGGGCTCAGGTGAAAGTTTGTATGCCCCAGCTAATCTTTCATTATTACACCATGTTCATGCGGGTCTCAAAGCCCATGTGGTTTTCTCTTTGAATGTAGACTATATAGTTCAAAACGACCAAGTCGTCATAGTTGATGAGCATACTGGACGAACTATGGTTGGACGCCGTTGGTCAGAAGGTATTCATCAGGCTATTGAAGCAAAAGAAGGCGTGAGCATCCAAAAAGAAAGCCAAACAATGGCTTCTACCACCTTCCAGAACTACTTTCGGTTATATGAAAAGCTAGCAGGTATGACGGGTACTGCAGATACTGAGGCTTTTGAACTTCACCAAATTTACGGTTTAGATGTGTTGGTTATTCCAACGAATGTTGACGTTAAACGCAAGGATATGAATGACCTTGTTTATCTGACTATGCCAGAAAAATTTGCTGCTATCATCGAAGATATCCGCCTTTGTGTGAAAGAGCAGCGTCCAGTATTAGTGGGGACTGCATCTATAGAAATGTCAGAAATGGTGTCTCAAGCACTTACAGATGCTGACGTCCCTCACAATGTCCTTAACGCTAAGCAACACGAACGTGAAGCCAGTATTATTGCAGAAGCAGGCCGTCCTGGCGCCGTGACTATAGCGACCAACATGGCAGGTCGTGGGACTGACATTGGCCTGGGTGGCAAATTAGAAGTTGAATTAGCTGCATTAGGTGAGACTGCTAGTGAAGCAGAAATACAAGCCGCTAAATCAGACTGGAAAATACGCCATGATTTGGTATTAGCAGCGGGAGGGTTGCATATTATTGGCACTGAGCGTCATGAATCTCGTCGTATTGATAACCAACTGCGAGGCAGGTCTGGTCGTCAAGGCGATCCAGGCTCATCACGCTTTTTCTTATCATTAGAAGATAACTTATTGCGCATTTTTGCACCAGAGCGCATCAAAGGTTTGATGCAAAAATTAGGTATGGAAAAAGGCGAAGCTATTGAACACCGTATGGTGTCAAATGCTATTGAAAAATCACAAAGAAAGGTTGAAGGCCGTAACTTTGATATGCGTAAGCAGCTACTTGAATACGATGATGTGGCTAACGATCAGCGCACAGTAGTTTATGATCAGCGTAACGAGTTGATGACCACCCATGATATTACAGATGTAATAACCAACGTACGCAATGAAGTTTTAGACAGTGCTATTGATCGATTTATTGCCCCACAAAGCCTTGCAGAGCAATGGGATATCAGTGGGCTAGAAGCCGAACTAGAAAAGCAATTTGGCATGGCCTTACCTGTTCAAGAGTGGCTTGATGCTGATGACCGCCTAGAAGAAGAGAACTTACGTAGTAAAATTCAAAAGCAGTTAGGTGACAGTTATCAGGCCAAAACTGAAGTAGTAGGTGCTGAAACTATTCGTGGTTTTGAAAAACAAGTGATGCTGCAAGTGATTGACTCTCGGTGGAAAGAACACTTAGCTACTATGGATATGCTACGCCAGGGAATTCATTTACGAGGTTATGCCCAAAAGAACCCTAAGCAAGAGTATAAGCGCGAATCCTTTGATCTGTTTCAGCACCTCCTCTTTGCTATTAAAGAAGATGTCATTCGTATTTTAAGTCATGTGCAGGTTAGGTCTCCAGAAGAAGTGGAATCTGAGGAGCGAAACAAACGAGAGCAAGCTCAAGCTGCAATGCAATACCGTCATGAACAAGCTCAAGCCCAAACGCAAGCGCAACAAAAAAGATTTGTAGCCGCTTTAGGATCCACAGGGACTCCACCGACTAAAGTCGGCCGTAACGAGGTTTGTCCGTGTGGTTCAGGTAAAAAGTATAAGCAGTGCCATGGCAAACTTAGTTAGTTTAAGATAATACAGTAGGAACGAAATTATGGCAGTTGGATTGTTAGCTGAAGTGAACTACTACCCCGTTGCTGGGTTTCAATTAGGCACGACAGAAGCTGGAATCAAAACCGCTGGACGTAAAGATCTGGTGGTCATGCAAGCCCAAGTCGGTTCCAGTGTTGCTGGTGTGTTTACCACAAATGCCTTTTGCGCAGCGCCAGTAAAGTTATGTAAACGGCATTTGCAAGACGATAAGCCCTTAGCTTTCATCATAAACACGGGCAATGCTAATGCGGGCACAGGAGCTTTAGGTGATGCAGATGCAGTTACCTGCTGTAATCAGTTAGGCAAAGTACTCAACTTAAATAGCTCTCAAGTTTTGCCTTTTTCTACTGGGGTTATTGGTGAAAAACTTCCCGTAGAGAAAATATTAGCCAGTTTGCCACAGGCGATTGCCAAGTTAAATATTGATGGCTGGCAAGATGCTGCTTGGGGCATATTAACCACAGATACTCGAACTAAAGGTGCGAGCATCCAAATCGATCATTGTGGTCAAACGATCACCTTAACAGGCATCTCTAAGGGGTCGGGTATGATTCGGCCAAATATGGCCACTATGCTTGCCTTTGTCGCAACCGATGTGACATGTTCACCTACCTTGACCCAAGACTTGTTAAACCAAGCAGTAGATCAAAGCTTTAATCGCATTACTGTCGATGGAGACATGTCTACTAACGATTCATGTATGCTTATTGCTACAGGTGCTAGTGACCTTTGTTTAGATGAGGATAGTGAACTGATATCCAAGTTCAGCAAAGCTTTAACTGAGCTCATGCAAACACTTGCTCAAGCGATTGTTCGAGATGGTGAAGGTGCCACCAAGTTCATCAGTGTGGAAGTGCAAGGTGGTGCTAATAGCGAAGAGTGTTTGCAAGTAGCCTATGCTATTGCGCATTCTCCACTTATTAAAACTGCAATGTTTGCTAGCGACCCCAACTGGGGGCGAATATTAAGCGCTGTTGGCTATTCTGGAGTGCCTAATCTTGATGTTAACATTCTAACTATTCATCTTGGTGATTGTTTACTGGTAGATCAAGGGGGCTGTGCGGCTAGCTATACTGAAGCTGCAGGCCAAAGAGTCATGGATCAAGAAGAAATCACTATACGAGTAGACCTTAAGCGTGGCGATATAAAACAAACAGTATGGACTACAGATTTGTCTTATGACTACGTTAAAATAAATGCTGACTACCGCAGTTAAGGCTATAAAGATGCTTAAACGTGTGGAAGTAGTCGCTGCAATTGTAGTCGACTCACAGCAGCGATTACTTATGGCTCAGCGGGCAGACTGGCAACATCAAGGTGGTAAGTGGGAATTCCCTGGAGGTAAAATAGAAGCCAGTGAAACGCATTTGCAAGCATTGACTAGAGAGCTTGAAGAAGAGGTAGATTTACATCTTGAGCCAAACTCTTGTGAACTGTTTAAGGCGGTTCATCACGACTATGCTGATAAACAGGTGTCTTTGTATTTCTACCTAGTCAAGAAATTTTCGGGCATTGCCAAAGGTATGGAAGGGCAGCCGATTTTATGGGTAGATTCTAAGACATTACCCCAATTGACGATTCCTGATGCCAATCAAATCATCGCTGATGCATTACTTGTTGCCTGGCCAACTAACTAGATTGTTGGCTCAATTGATCGTTAGATCGGGCTTCTAGTAGCACCTCTTGCAGTAACTCCTCTGCTTGATCTGGCAATGAGCTAGCCACGGCGTACATAACATCATCAGCCATATCTGGAGCTACTTCACTAATGCTATCGACTAAGTCGGAGGCATTCTCAGGATCTGTTTGAGCGATGGATTCAGCCACTTGAGCAGCATCTTCTGGGAGTATTTCAGCAACAGCTGTGGCGATATCAAAGGCTTGTTCTGGAGCTTCTTGTCCTAACGCAATTGCAAGCTCTGTGCCTTCTCCTAAGTAATTATCATCTTCTTCGCCTGCCAAGAAACTATGGAGCTCTTCATCTGGGCTAGAGGCTATCGTCTCGGCAACAGCAACAGCTATTTCAACACTGGCCTCGGGCACTTCTTGAGTTACAGCAGTAGCGACTTCCACCCTTTGATCAGGTGCTGCTTGCGCTGCTAATACTGCAATTTGAGCGACTAAGTCAGGCATATCATCAGCGATCTCGTTGCTCACTATAGCGGCAATTTTGGCAGCTTGCTGAGGGGCTTCATCTAGCAGTTTTAGAGTAAGCCGGCTTAATGCATCAAAACTTGCTTGTGGGTCAAGTTTTTGTTGTTTGATTAAGTTGCACATATACCGAGCTAAAGCTGCCCCAGAAGCAGGTGCTGAGCCTGCTACATTAGTAATAATATCCAGTTTCAAGTGGGGTAATTCATCCGCTAAGGTGATTGCCATGACGACTGCTTCATCAGGGTAATGGTAGGCAGTTGCTTGGGCTATGTTCACGGCCTCCTCTGGTTGATTTAGAGCAATGCTTACGGCAATTTCAACCACATCTTCTGGGTTTTCTTCTGCCAACAACAGCACAGTCTCAGCAGCTACACTAGTTTCATCTAAACTGTTGTATTCCGTCCGCGGGTCAAGCTCGGTTGCCATGGGCGTCATGCCCTGCACCACAAATGATTCTTGTAGCGCGTCAGGTACTGCTGATCGAATACTCATACGGTACATAACGAAGGCAATTAGCACTAAACTTGCCACAATTAAATAGCCAAACAGAGCACTCGCCCCCATATGTTTCATCACTAAGGAGGATGTATAGGGACCTATCACACCACCTGTGGCATAGGCCAAGATAAGCTTGCCACTAGCCGCTACCATTTCAGTAGGCTTAAGCCTGTCAAAGGCATCAGCTAAGGCAATTGGGTATACGCAAGCCAATGCGCCGCTAAGAATAACTGCGCACGCAATAGTGATAGCCATTTCACCTTGGGCGGCCATAATAGGCAATATCATAGCAGCAAAGCAGGCGACCAAAAGTGTGATTACCAAGACAGTTCGTCGGTCAAACATATCGGCCAATTTGCCTATCGGGAACTGTAATAGGAAACCGCCCACCATAGTAGCGCTCATAAATGTAGCAATTTGACTTCTGGTCATGCCAACATCTGCACCGTAAACACTGCTCATATTGTACAAAGCGCCCAAACAAATGCCAGAAATCATGATGCCGACAACACCCAAGGGAGATGTTTTGTAGAGAGTCTTTAATGGCATAGACTCAGATTCATTAATACGTGGGCCACCAGATCGACTCATGAGCACAGGAATCATACATAAACAAAAAAGCATCGATACATAGATGTAAAGAATGGGGTCTTGTGGTTCAGCAAAGTTCAGCATGAGTTGGCCTAACGCTAAACCAAAATAGGTGACAAACTGATAGCTTCCGAAAACTGTAGCACGATTTTCTTTGGTAGAACTCTCACTTAACCATGTTTCCATTGTCATAAAAAAGGTGGCGTTAGTAAAGCCAATGAGTACTCTTAGCAATCCCCACACAAAAGGCACCGACCAAATACTATGCAACAAGGCACACATTGTTGCCACAGATGCACATGCTGCAAAAATGCGTATATGACCAACGCGGCTTATAAGGTGTTTGCCATATAAGGAGCCGAGTAACATACCTACAAAGTAAAGAGACATGACTAAACCGATAGCATCTGTATCTTGGCCATCTAAACGCATACTCATAGGTATAATAATAAACAACAAGCCATTGCCCATAAGCAGAAGCGTACAGCTTAAGTATAAAGGTAAAAGTTGATTCAACGCTTTCACGAATTTCCTGGTTGTTAGTTGTTACAGAGTGGGTGATTTAGTCGAAAAATATAGCAAATATAGGTGTGGGTCAATCACTAAATTGATGTATTTATTAGTGACTCTTTAAGGCATACCTCTGCCGTCGTGTTGACGTAAAAGTAGGTCGCTAAAGGAGATAAAAGTGTTGATTGACAACCTTTGAAAGGGTGTTTGAAGGTGACTAAAGTGGACTGGTGTTGAATCAAGTAATGCTTAGACTGAAGAGGTGGTTTTTGAAAAAGGAATAACTGAATTGCTTATTGTTTGTTCAATATTATCCTAAAAACGTAAATCCACTAGTTAATTGAAAGCACATTTAAGTGCTTTCAATTAACTAGTGGCTTTGATGACAGCAGTATGCTGGTTACACTTGGTATGCATCCATTGGAGGACATGAACAAATCAGGTTACGATCGCCATAAACATTATCAATGCGGTTAACCGTAGGCCAAAACTTAGCATCCAAGGCAGCTGCAGATGGGAAAGCAGCAACAGTGCGGGAGTAACCACGATTCCACCCATGGCTAGCTAAATCTGACTGTGTATGCGGAGCCATTTTTAGCGGATTGTGTTTAGGACTCCACTCACCTGACTCTATTTTTGAAATCTCTTCACGAATACTGGCCATAGCATCACAAAAACGATCGATCTCTCGTTTTGGCTCAGATTCTGTAGGTTCAATCATCAGTGTGCCTGCTACAGGGAAGGACATGGTAGGCGCATGGAATCCATAATCCATCAAACGTTTAGCAATGTCTTCCTCACTAATGCCCGTAGTTTCTTTTAACCCACGTATATCAATAATGCACTCGTGCGCTACACGCTCATTGCGTCCTTGATACAGAATTGGAAAGTGCTCGCTTAGGCGTGACGCCATGTAGTTTGCACTTAATATGGCTTGGGCTGTGGATTGCTCCAAACCTTCTGAACCTAGCAAGTTAATGTAAGCCCAAGAAATTGGCAGTATTGAACCGCTGCCATAAGGTGCCGCAGAAACAGCTCCATTACCATTATTTTGTCCGTGTACAGGTATTACTGGGTGGTTGGGTAAAAATGGCGCAAGATGAGACTTGACACCGATAGGCCCCATACCTGGGCCGCCACCACCATGAGGGATGGCAAAGGTCTTATGCAAGTTAAGATGAGACACGTCAGAACCTATAATTCCAGGCTTACTAACCCCGACTTGGGCATTCATGTTGGCGCCGTCCATATAAACTTGCCCACCATTGTCATGAATAATTTGACAAATTTCGACTACACTTTCTTCATACACACCGTGTGTGGAAGGGTAGGTGATCATTAGGCAGGACAGCTGATCTGAATACTGTTGTGCTTTGGCTTTAAGCTCTGCTACGTCGACGTTGCCCAGTTCATCACAGCCCACCACCACAACCGTCATATCCACCATAGAAGCACTGGCTGGATTGGTGCCATGAGAAGAGCTTGGAATAATACAAACGTTACGATGACCTTCGCCAATACTCTCTTGGTATTTACGAATAGCTACAAGACCAGCATATTCGCCTTGAGCACCAGAGTTGGGCTGCATGGAAACGTGGTCGTAACCTGTAATTTCAACTAGCTGTGCTTCTAAGGAGCGAATTAACTCCATATAACCTTGAGTTTGATCGACAGGTGCAAAGGGGTGCATGTTGGCAAATTCAGGCCAAGTGACGGCAGCCATTTGCGCCGTAGCATTGAGCTTCATGGTGCAAGAACCAAGTGGAATCATCCCATGAACTAGAGAGAAATCCTTGTTTTCTAACTTCTTCATATAGCGCAACATATCTGTTTCACTGTGATAACTGTTAAAAATTGGATGTTCTAAAATAGCGTCTGTTCGCATCAGTTCATTAGCCATGCCCATACTTATGCTGCTGCATAAAACGTCTGTTGCAGCTAAGTCGAAGTCTACCTGCGCTCCAGCAAAAATATCCAGTAAAGCTTGAATATGATGAATCTGCGTGGTTTCGTCAAGACTAACGCCTAAGCTGTGAGTACCCACTTTGCGTAAATTATAGCCTGCATTTAGAGCCCGCTGATAGATCGCCTCTTGTTGCCCTTGGGTAGGTAAGGTTAAGGTATCAAAAAAGCTTTGATTACTAGAAGGGAAACCTAAAGTTTCTAATTGAGCAGCCAAAATAGCGGTAAAGCGTTGGATGCGGCTAGCAATTGTTCGAAGGCCAGATGGGCCATGGTAAACAGCATAAAAAGATGACATGTTGGCTAACAATGCTTGAGCAGTACAGATGTTAGAGTTAGCTTTTTCACGACGAATATGTTGCTCACGAGTTTGCATTGCCATGCGCAATGCGGGCTTGCCTTTGGTGTCAACCGACACTCCAATAATGCGGCCGGGAATAGATCGTTTATATTTATCTTTACTTGCAAAAAATGCTGCGTGTGGGCCACCAAAGCCCAAGGGCACTCCAAAGCGTTGGCTAGAACCAAAAACCACATCGGCACCCAGTTCGCCAGGAGAGCGAAGCAATACTAAGCTCATGATGTCAGCTCCCACTGCAACAAGCGCCTTTTGTTGGTGAGCCTCATCAATAATGCTTTTCAGGTCACAGATTGAACCGTTGCTACCAGGGTACTGAACCATCACGCCAAATACGTCGTGTTGGGCCAGATCTGTTGCAGGGTTGCCAGTAACGATGTCAAATCCAAAGTATTCCGCCCTGGTGCGCATCACAGATAAATTTTGAGGATGGGTGTTTTCATCGACAAAAAAGGTCACACTCTTTTTCTTATTGGCCCGTTTACAAAGCGCCATTGCTTCTGCAGCTGCTGTTGCCTCATCCAATAATGAAGCGTTAGAAAGCTCCATGCCTGTCAGGTCCATAATCATTTGTTGATAGTTGAGTAATGATTCTAAGCGGCCTTGAGCAATTTCAGGCTGATATGGGGTATAGGCTGTATACCATGCTGGATTTTCCATGACGTTGCGTAAAATAACATTTGGCACCAACGTATTGCTATAACCCATGCCAATGCATGACACGTTCACAATGTTTTTATTAGCCATCTCTTTGAGTTTGGCCAAAGTGTCTACCTCAGACTGTGAGGGAGGTAAATCTAGGGGCTGATCTAAGCGGATACTGTCTGGCACTGTTTGGTCCAATAATTCACCCATACTTGCTACATTAAGGTGACGCAGCATAATGTCATTATCATCCGCGCTTGGGCCAATGTGACGGTCAATAAAAGCGTTGGTTTGGAGTAACTGTGTAATAGGAGTTTGGGCAAAAGAAGGTGCAGACATGGAAAATCCTCACTGGATACAATTAGCAACGCATAAAAGCCCATAGCATAGGCTTTTATGCGATTAAAATAGTGGTTTAGTCTTCGCTGTTAATAACGTCGGTATAGGCATCGGCGCTAAGTAGGGTGCTCAGATCGGCGTCGTCTGACAGTTTGATTTTCACGATCCAACCCTCTATATAAGGGTCTTCGTTTACCATCTCAGGAGCGTCTTCAAGTGCATCATTAAAGGCAATGATTTCTCCAGCGATGGGAGAGTATGAGTCAGAAGCTGCTTTAACTGATTCTATAACTGTGTACTCTTCTCCAGCATCTAGGTTGCGTCCGACATCTGGAGCTTCAACGAAAACGATGTCTCCCAGTAGTTCTTGCGCATGATGGGTTATACCAACAGTCACAGTGCCGTCGCCATTGTCGGCCATCCATTCGTGAGAGGAGGTATATAGCAATTCAGCAGGAATATTGCTCATGATTTTTGGTTCCTGATATTAATAGTTAAGTTACTTCACAGGCTTTATTTAACAAGCCAACATAATGTAAGCACAGCATATCATTTTGATTCCTTTCAATCAATAAATTAGCATATAGGAAACATTTCCCTTTTTTTTGTTGTGGGCTTGTCGTAGGCAGGTGTTGTTTAATAGAGTGGCATGACCTCAGACGGGCACCGTGGTAGCATAGGTTTTATCGTGTGAAACCAACGAGATGCATCATGTCAGCCGAACAACCAGATATGCCAGAGTTAAAAATTGAGTCAGGTTCTGGCTTGCAAGCTAATGTTGAGCCATTACAGCTTGGAAAACGATTACGAGAAATCCGCCAAAGTCTGAGTTTAACCCTTGAAGAGGCTAGCCAAAAAACAGGCCTGGCCCGCTCAACTTTGTCTAAAATCGAAAATGAGCAGATCTCTCCGACCTTTACTGCAGTACAAAAACTGGCTAACGGTTTACAAATAGACATTCCTCAGCTTTTTGCCAAACCGCGCAGTACCATGGCCTCTGGGCGACGCGTGCTCACTAAATCTGGGCAAGGAACTCCCCACCCTACCAGTACTTATGAGCACGAACTGCTATCTACAGACCTTGCTAGAAAAAAGATGGTGCCTTTTAAGACGCGTGTACGGGCTCGAAGCTTTGATGATTTTGGAGACTGGGTACGCCATGAAGGAGAGGAGTTTTTATTGGTGTTGGAAGGTGAGTTAGCCCTTTATACTGAATTTTATGAGCCCGTAGCTATGGTGGCGGGTGATAGTATGTATTACGATGCTAATATGGGTCATGCTTTAGTGAGTTTAAGTGAAGCCGATGCGCTAGTGTTATGGATCGTTGCTCGTTAAGTTACCAAAGTATTAGCTACAATACAAAGTAATTTTGTTTCCTATAGGAAACTTGCTATAATTGCGGCAGATACCTAATTTAACCAAAGCTGCGAGAAGCCAATGTCTGATTCTTTGTTAACCACCTCTTTTCATTCGATGCACATTCAAGCAGGAGCCAAGATGGTTCCTTTTGCAGGCTACGATATGCCTGTCCAATACCCGCTGGGAGTCAAGCAAGAACATTTATACTGCCGCGCTAAAGCTGGATTGTTCGATGTTTCCCATATGGGCCAGGTACGTCTTACAGGTTCCTCTATGGAAGCGGTTGCGCTTGCTTTGGAAAGTCTAATTCCAGCTGATTATGTGACACTAGCGCCAGGGCGCCAACGGTATGGTTTTTTTACTAACGCTGTTGGCGGTATTATGGATGACCTGATGGTAACCAATGCTGGGGATCATTTCTTTTTGGTTGTTAACGCTGGATGTAAAGAGCAAGACATTGCCCATATGCGTGCTCATTTTGGTAGTGAAATTAATCTTGAGGTACTTGCAGACCGATCTTTGTTAGCCTTACAAGGGCCCATGGCTAGTGAGGTGTTGGCTCGCTTGGCGCCAGATGTTGAAGATATGCGCTTTATGGATGCCAGAACAGTGTCTATTTTGGGGCATGAATGCTTCATTGGACGTGCAGGCTACACAGGTGAAGATGGGTTTGAAATATCTGTTGCTAATGATCGAGCACAAGCCGTAGCGGCTAGTCTATTAGCCTTTGATGAGGTTGAATGGATAGGTCTTGGAGCTCGTGATTCTTTAAGGCTAGAGGCAGGATTGTGTTTATATGGGCACGATTTAGATCAAAAAACGACGCCAATCTCTGCGAATTTGATTTGGGGTATTCAAAAAAGTCGCCGGGCTGGAGGAGACCGAGAAGGAGGCTTCCCGGGTTCAAAAATTATTCTTAGAGAGATGGCTAATGGGCCAGCGCGTGGTCGTGTTGGTCTGCTACCAGAAGGCAAAGCACCTGTGCGTGAAGGTGTTGAGTTGGTTACAGCCCAAGGCGAGGTGATTGGAGTGGTGACTTCTGGAGGGTTTGGCCCTAGCTTGGGAGCTCCTCTAGCCATGGGCTACCTGGATAGCGCGTATACAGCCGTTGATACGCAAGTTTTTGCGCTAGTGCGTGGCAAGCAATTGCCATGCAGAGTGTGTAAAATGCCTTTTGTAGAACAAACCTATCGGCGGTAAATATCGCTGGTGAATATTCACACAGCCTTTTAGGAGAACGACAGTGGCTTATCACCCGGACCAAACTCAAACATTGCTATGGCATGATTATGAAACCTTTGGTCTGGATCCTCGCTGGGACCGTCCTTCACAATTTGCAGCCATTCGCACGGATTTAGAGTTCAACCCTATTGGTGAGCCTATGATGTGGTATTGTCGGCCTGCAGATGACTATCTCCCCTCTCCGATTGCTTGTCTAGTCACTGGAGTTACACCACAAAAATGCTTACAAGAAGGATTACCTGAAGTTGAATTTATGGGCCTCATCAATGAGCAAATGAGTCAGCCTGGTACTTGTAGCTTGGGTTATAACAGTTTGCGCTTTGATGATGAATTTACTCGTTTTGGTTTGTATCGGAATTTCTACGACGCCTATGCACGTGAATGGCAAGGTGGTAATAGCCGATGGGATTTGATTGACCTTGTCAGAACTGCTGCGGCTATCCGTCCTGAGGGTATCAACTGGCCCCATAATGATGCTGGAGAGTTGGTGCTTAAGTTGGACCAACTTGCCCCTGCAAATGGCATAGAACATGCAAATGCCCATGATGCCTTGGCAGATGTTCGTGCCACTATTGAATTAGCACGTCTGCTTAAAAAATCTCAACCTCGATTATACAACTATGTATTTCAGCTTAAGCATAAGGCCCAAGTCTGGGGGCAGTTAGATTTGCAGATGCGTAAGCCAGTGTTACATGTTTCATCCATGTATGGCCGTGAAAATGGCTATTTATCATTGGTAGCAGCGTTTGCAAAGCATCCAAGTAATAATAATGGTGTGCTTGTATTTGACTTGCGACAAGACCCTCGAGTGTGGAAGGGATATAGCACCTCACAGCTACAAGACCTATTGTTTAGCCGAAAAGATCAACTCCCAGTGGGTAAAACTCGTCCAGCAGTCAAAGAAATTCACGTGAACAAGTGTCCTGTAGTCTCCCCATTACAAACGTTATCTGATGAGCAAGCTCAATCGTTTAGCATTGACAAAGTTATGTGTCAGCAACATTTGCAGTACTTGCGGCAAGACTCGACCTTATGCCAGGCGCTTTGTGATGCCTACTCCAACCGGCCTGATTTTCTTCCTGTTGATCCAGATGCTGGGCTCTATGGCGGAGGGTTTTTTAATGATAAAGATCGAAAAATGATGGACAAAGTGCACAAAAGTGATCCTACGACCTGGAGTGATCGAGAGTTTGCATTCACTGATAGCCGGCTAGAGGCGATGCTGTTTCGTTTAAAAGCGCGCAATTACCCTCATCTGTTAAATGGTGATGAGATGCAAGCATGGGAAGCCTTTAGAAGTGAAAGATTGCTAGATGGCAGTGCTTCTGGTGCTCGGACCTATGAATATTTTGCAAAGGAACTTAATGAGCTAGGCCAAAATACTAAGGACCCTAAGCAAATTGCCATTCTTGAAGAGCTGCATATGTATGCGGAATCTATCTACCCGATGACTTAATAACGTGTCTTGGTTTGCTTTGTTTGTGTATAGCGCTTTAGCTGCAACGCTATTGCCAGGTGGGTCTGAAATTTTGCTTGTGGGTATGTTGATAGAGCAGCCAGAGCATGGGATCTGGTTATGGCTTATTGCCAGTATTGGTAACAGCCTAGGAGCTTGGGTGACCTTTTATATGGGAGGTTTATTAGCATTAGGGTTGGGGCGGACTCAATTTAAAGCTAAACATAAAATAAGATCCCGACTAAAAGCGATGTTTACTCTACCAGTACAACGTGTTGAGGAGCTCCAAAGATATGGGGTGTGGATACTGCTGTTTAGCTGGGTGCCTGTTATTGGGGATGGCTTTTGTGTGGCTGCGGGTTACTTAGGTTGGTCAAGGACGCTGTGCTTAAGCTTAATTGTAATAGGTAAAGCTACACGGTATGGGGTAGTGTGGATGTTCTTAGTATGGGTTTAGTTACACTTCTTCCCGTAAAAAAACCCATTGATCACCTGTGCTTTGCTCTTCGCTATAATAGTAACCAGCTTTATCAAAAGATTTAATTTTTTCAACGTCTATCAGCTCATTTTCAATAATGTATCGGGTCATCATTCCGCGTGCTTTCTTTGCAAAAAAGCTGATGATTTTATAATGACCATTTTTACGATCCTTAAATACGGGGGTGATGATCCGCGCGTCTAGGGTTTTAGTTTTAATAGCTTTAAAGTACTCATTGGACGCTAGGTTTATGACTATAGGTATATTCACTTTTTCCAGCATCACGTTCAAACCATCAGTAAGCGTATTTCCCCAATATTCATAGAGATCTTTGCCATGAGCAGTGGCTAACTTTGTGCCCATTTCTAGACGGTAAGCCTGCATTAAATCCAGAGGTCGAAGTAGGCCGTATAAGCCAGATAAAATACGCAAATGAGACTGGCTAAAAGTCAGCTGGCTTTGGGTCAATGTGTCAGCCTCTAAGCCAGTATATACGTCCCCCTTAAAGGCCAGGATCGCTTGTTTTGCATTGGCCATTGTAAATGGTGGGCGCCAGCTTCCATAGCGTGCAGTATTGAGTGCCGCTAACTTATCACTCAATTTCATTAGTTGGGCAATATCTTGAGGAGGCATAGGCGCTAAAACGTCAATTAGAGCCTGAGACTCACCAAGGTAGTCTGGCTGACTTGAAAGCTTTGTATGGCTAGGGGTTTCAAAATCTAAGGTTTTAGCCGGCGAGATGACTATTAACATAAGCAGTATCTATATAAAAATGGAAGCAAATCATGATAACGATACTAGGTAACAAACGTTTCTAGTGCAAGTGTTAAGACTAAATTTCACACATGCTTTAGCACCATTAAAGGTGGACATGTTAATATCCTTTTTTAATAACGGTTAAAGTGTTTTCCATGGAGCGGGGATGTGGTTAGAACAGATTCACCAGATTGCCAAATTGGCCCAAGTAAGGTGCCAACAAAAGCAGCTTTTAATTATTGCGGTAGATGGCTGTGGTGGCGCAGGAAAGTCGACTTTATGTAAAGCGTTAGCTGCAAAAATAGATTTCTGGGCACATACGCAGATAATAAAATTAGATGACTTTTACCACCCATTGACCAATGTACAGCAACAAAATGTACATCATTCGGACGCTAAAAAAGCATACTTTGATGGAAATAAATTCAAAAGGGATTTGCTTACTCCATTATCACAGGGTGTTAAAGCAAGTTATAAGCCAGTGCATTGGTTAGAGGGCCAAAGTGACCAGAGGATAGAGGTACTGCCTAAAGGAGTGTTGATTCTTGATGGAGTCTTCTCTTTTAGTAAAACCTTACGTGAGATGGTGCACCTGTCAATTTTTGTAGATACGCCTTTGTTGCTTCGAACGCAACGAATGATAGCTCGTCCTCAACTTGACATAGGGTGGGTCGATCACTGGCAGCGCACTGAATTTTGGCACCACCAACATGAATCTACCGCTACTGAGGTAGACTTTGTGGTGTTAGGTAATCAAACTTAGTTAGCCACTCAACTTTGGGTGTTTAAAGCAGGTAATGCTTTAACTAAATCATCCATAGCCTTAATTTGGCTTAAAAAAGCCTCTAGCTGGCTTAGTGGCAAGGCGCATGGTCCGTCACACATCGCTTTAGAGGGGTTAGGGTGTGCTTCAAGGAACAAACCAGCAATACCTTGAGACATTCCCGCTAATGCCAACTGCGTGACTTGTGCTCGTCGTCCGCCCGCTGCACTTTCTTGACCCCCTGGAATTTGAAGCGCGTGGGTCACATCAAATAACAATGGGTGGCCAAACGCTTTCATGGTGCCAAAACCCAGCATATCTACCACCAAGTTATTGTAACCAAAGCTACTGCCTCGTTCGCATAACATTAGTTTGTCGTTACCCGCTTCTTTAAACTTAGTGATGATATGAATCATTTCGTGTGGGGTTAAAAATTGAGCCTTTTTAATGTTAATCACAGCCCCAGTTTTAGCCATCGCAACCACAAGGTCTGTTTGGCGTGAAAGGAACGCAGGTAGCTGAATGACATCAGCCACTTCAGCCGCTGCATGAGCTTGGTGTGGTTCGTGTACGTCGGTAATGATAGGAACGTTGTAGGCAGATTTGATGGCCTGAAGTATTTCCAACCCCTGATCAAGCCCTGGACCTCGAAAAGAATTAACTGATGATCGATTGGCCTTATCAAAAGAGGCTTTAAATACATAAGGAATACCGAGTTTCTTTGCAGTGCTTACATAATGGTCAGCAATTTCTAGGGCAAGGTCCTTGGACTCGAGTACATTCATTCCGCCAAATAAAGTGAATGGAAGCGTGTTGCTTACTGATAGGGCTCCAACGGCTACTGTTTTTTGAAACATGGGCTAAAAAATCCTTAAACTGCCAATTATCTACCGGTATTCATTGTAACAGTAGGGGTGCTTGAAGCCCATATTTTATCCACTCATGTGGTGTATTTATTAGTTCAAAAAAAATTATAAATACACACCTAGTTGGAAAACCATAGCTGATATGCCTTAGCAATTTGTCAAGCCCGATTATTTAGTTTTAAATAATATACGGCTTGATTTTATCTAGGCAAATGTCTATATTTGGTGTCATATTATGTTGTTAGGCACAATATCTAGTGATTTAGGTTTTTTAGTCACTATTTGCTTATCACGAAAAATATGCTAAGCAAGTGCGTTTTTTCAGCTGAAAAAGAGCAAAAGTTAACAAAAAATATAGGCAAATCAATGCAAGGTTTGATGGTCACAAAGCGCAACGGGCGACAAGAAAAAATCGACTTAGAGAAGATTCATCGTGTCATAGATTGGGCTGCAGAAGGTCTAGAAAATGTATCGGTTTCTCAAGTCGAACTTAAGGCACAGATCCAATTTTTCGACGGTATTCGCACCGCTGACATTCATGAGACTATTATTAAATCTGCAGCTGATTTGATATCTGAACAAACGCCTGATTATCAATACATGGCAGCTAGGTTAGCTATTTTTCATCTTCGCAAACGAGCCTTTGGTCACTTTGAGCCACCGCATCTGGGGGAACATGTTAAAAGCATGGTTGCCCTAGAGCGTTATGACAGTGCCTTGCTCAAAGACTATACAGCAGCCGAGTTTGATCATTTGAATGATTGTCTGGATCACTCTCGTGACATGAATTTCAGTTATGCTGCCGTTAAGCAAATGGAAGGCAAATACTTGGTTCAAAACCGAGTAACAGGTCAGATCTACGAAAGTGCTCAAATTTTGTACATGCTGGTGGGTGCGTGTTTATTCTCCAATTACCCTAAAGCAACCAGATTGGACTACGTGCAACGCTTTTATGATGCAGTATCTTTGTTCAAATTATCCTTGCCTACCCCTATAATGGCAGGTGTTAGAACGCCGACACGTCAATTTAGCTCATGCGTACTCATAGAATGTGGAGACTCTTTAGATTCAATTAATGCCACCTCTTCTGCCATTATTAAGTATGTTAGTCAAAGAGCTGGCATTGGTATTAACGCTGGTCGTTTACGTGCGCTAGGAAGCCCTATTCGTGGAGGCGAAGCCTTTCACACTGGTATGATTCCATTTATAAAACACTTTCAAACGGCTGTTAAAAGCTGTTCGCAAGGCGGGGTTCGCGGTGGAGCAGCCACGTTGTTTTATCCGATCTGGCACCTAGAAGTTGAGTCTTTACTCGTATTGAAGAATAACCGTGGGGTAGAAGAAAATCGTGCTCGCCACATGGACTACGGAGTGCAATTTAACCGCTTAATGTACACTCGCTTGATTAAAGGAGGCAATATTACCTTGTTTAGCCCTTCTGATGTGCCAGGCTTGTACGATGCCTTCTTTGCTGACCAAGACGAATTCGAAAGGCTGTATGCCGCTTACGAGGCAGACGAGGTTATCCGTAAACGCACAGTTAAAGCAGTAGATCTGTTCAGTAAGTTTGCTCAAGAGCGAGCTCAAACAGGACGCATCTATTTACAGAACGTGGATCATTGTAATACACGTAGTGCATTTGACCCTAAAAAAGCACCAGTACGAATGAGTAATTTGTGTTTAGAAATTACTTTGCCAACGGCCCCTCTGGATAGTATAGGTGATGCCAGTGGAGAGATAGCTCTGTGTACTCTATCAGCTTTTAACCTAGGTGCTTTAGATAGTTTGGATGAATTAGAAAATTTATCTGACCTTATTGTGCGTGCCTTGGATAGCTTGCTTGATTACCAAGAATACCCAGTGCCTGCAGCCTATGAAGCTAGTATGAAGCGTCGAACATTAGGTGTTGGTGTGACCAACTATGCCTATTATCTTGCTAAAAATGGAGCCAAGTATTCTGATGGCTCTGGTAATGCACTTACCCACCGTACATTTGAAGCGGTGCAATACTACCTTTTACAGGCATCCAGCCGCTTAGCTCAAGAGCAAGGTGCATGTCCTGCCTATGGAGATACCTTTTATGCTCAAGGTGTAATGCCCATTGATAGCTATAAAAAAGATGTCAACAAATTTTGTGATCAAGAGCTTCTTCTAGACTGGGATGCTCTACGCCAGCAGATAAAGCAACATGGGCTGCGTAACAGTACTTTAACCGCTTTGATGCCCTGTGAGACCTCGAGTCAAATCACCAATAGTACTAATGGTATTGAACCTCCACGGGGATTTGTTAGTGTTAAAGCTAGTAAGGACGGTATTCTTAAGCAAGTAGTGCCTGAATTTAAGCGCTTACGCGATTCGTACGAATTACTTTGGAGTATCCCAAGTAATGAAGGCTACCTACAACTGGTAGGTATTATGCAGAAGTTTGTGGACCAGTCTATTTCTGCCAATACTAATTATGACCCAGCCCGTTTTGAAAATGAAAAAGTACCTATGAAGCTGTTATTAAAGGACCTACTGACCGCCTATAAGTATGGCGTGAAGACATTGTATTACCATAACACCCGTGACGGTGCTAATGATGACCAAGACGATGGCTGTGAAGGTGGTGCTTGCAAATTATAGCGAGCGACACCTAACAAACCCTATAGATATAACTTTACACCTAAGAGACACCCATGGCTTACTCTACCTTCAACAAGGTTAAAAATGATGCGTTAAAAGAACCTATGTTCTTTGGTCAAAATGTTAATGTTGCTCGCTATGATCAGCAGCGTCATCCTATTTTTGAAAAATTAATTGAAAAACAGCTCTCTTTTTTCTGGCGGCCAGAAGAAGTAGATCTATCCACTGACCGTAAAGATTTTATGGCCATGGCAGAGCATGAACGGCATATTTTCTTAAGTAATCTGAAATACCAAACCCTACTAGACAGTGTTCAGGGTAGGTCTCCTAACGTTGCATTTTTACCAGTAGTCTCTTTGCCTGAGCTAGAAACTTGGCTTGAAACTTGGTCCTTTAGTGAAACCATTCATAGCCGAAGCTACACACACATTATTCGCAATGTGGTAGATGATCCAAGTATCGTATTTGATGACATTGTTGATAATCAAGAAATTGTTAAGCGTGCTGATTCAGTGACACGCTACTACGATTTGTTTATTGAAATGTGTAGTCAATATAGTCTTTTAGGAGTAGGCGTTCACCAAATCAATGGTGAAGAGGTGGTGGTTAGCTTAAGTACTTTAAAGCGTCAGCTTTACCTTACGATTGCTTCTGTGAATGTACTTGAAGCAGTCCGCTTTTACGTTAGCTTTGCATGCAGTTTTGCTTTTGCCGAACGGGCTATAATGGAAGGTAATGCCAAGGTAATAAAACTGATTGCCCGTGATGAAGCCCTGCACTTAGCAGGCACACAGCACATGCTCAATTTAATGGCGAATGGGCAAGATGACCCAGATATGGTTGCTATCGCTGAGTCATGCAAAGGCGAAGTCATAGAGATCTTTCGCGAAGCTGCAGAGCAAGAACGTGAGTGGGCTAAGTATCTATTTAAAGATGGGTCGATGATTGGTTTGAACGCGGAAATTCTTAGTGACTACGTGGACTATATCACCAATGTTCGTTTGCGTGGCCTAGGGCTAGAAGAGATATTTGATATTCGTAGCAACCCTCTGCCGTGGATGAACGCTTGGTTGGTAAGTGATAATGTACAGGTTGCGCCTCAAGAAGCCGAAATCAGTTCATATCTTGTGGGTGCGGTTGATAGTAATATGGATGATGCAAACTTTGATGATTTTGATCTTTAATGAGTGAAATCTTTTAAATGCCGGTAACACAACTAATGAGTTCAACAGTTACTATTAATGACATTCAGAGCTTTGAATATGGTGAAGAGTTTTCTTTGCTTGATAGCATGGAAGAGCATCGTATCCCGGTGACGTATAATTGCCGGGGGGGTTATTGTGGGCTTTGTAAAGTTCAATTAACCTCTGGAAAAGTCAACTGGGTACAGGACAGTTTGGTGTCGCTGGAAGCCAGTGAAATATTAGTTTGCTGCTGCGTGCCAGATGGACCTGTTGGTTTGACCATCTAGCAACAGCTGCACTTACTAGCGATTAATCCTTGCCTGCTTGAGCGTGTCGGCTATTAAGAAGGCCAATTCTAAGGCTTGATCTGCATTAAGCCTGGGATCACATGCGGTGTGATAGCGATCGGATAAACCTTCTGCGGTGATATCGTGTGCACCTCCCATACATTCAGTTACATTTTGCCCTGTCATTTCAAAGTGAACACCTCCAGCATAAGTGCCTTCAGCAGCATGAACATCAAAGAAACTTTTCACTTCCCGTAATACATCCTTTACTTGACGTGTTTTAAAACCTGTATGGGTTTTAATAGTATTGCCATGCATTGGATCGCTACTCCAAAGTACTTTACGGCCCTCCTTTTCTACAGCCCTAATTAATTCAGGCAAATAAGTTTCTACATTATCCGCGCCCATGCGAGCAATGATATTAATACGACCTGCATCGTTGTCCGGATTAAGGATGTCTATTAAACGCAACATGTCGTCTACTTTCATGGTTGGTCCAGCCTTAAAACCCAGAGGGTTTTTTACCCCTCTTAAGAATTCTACATGGGCACCATCTGGTTGGCGAGTGCGGTCACCAATCCAGAGCATATGTGCAGAACAGTCATACCAGTCATTAGTCAGACTATCTTCACGGGTTAAGGCTTGCTCGTAGTTAAGAAGCAAGGCTTCGTGAGAAGTATAGAGGGTTGTTTTTTGAAGCTGTGGGGCGTTTTCAGCATTGACCCCACAAGCCTTCATAAAGTTCAAAGAACGATCGATTTGATCTGCTAAATCTTCATAACGGGCACCAAGAGGGCTATTTCGGACAAAATCTTGGTTCCATTGATGAACTTTATTCAAGTCTGCAAAGCCACCTTCAGCAAAAGCCCTAAGTAAGTTTAGAGTCGCAGCAGATTGATTATAGGCTTGTATTAAACGCTCGGGGTCTGGTGTACGCGCACCAACAGTGAAGTCTGTACTGTTGATGATGTCACCACGATAGCTGGGAAGTTCTACCCCATCAAACGTTTCGGTATCTGCAGATCTTGGCTTCGCAAATTGACCGGCCATACGACCGACCTTAACCACAGGGCAGCTGCCAGCAAAGGTTAATACCACAGCCATTTGTAACATCACTTTAAAGGTGTCACGTATGTTGGAGGCGCCAAATTCAGCGAAGCTTTCAGCACAGTCGCCGCCCTGTAGTAAGAAAGCTTCACCATGGGTCACTTGGGCTAATTGTTTTTTTAACGCACGAGCTTCGCCGGCAAACACTAATGGTGGGACCTTTGCAAGTTGTTGCTCTACACGATTGACAGCGGATAATTGGGGGTAGTTGGGCTGTTGTAATATTGGAAAATCACGCCAGCTGGTAGGAGACCATGGTTTCATTAGTAATGCCAAGAAAGGGTAGATTAGGCAGTGCGTTAAGCAAAGCAGGATTGTCGAAGATTTATATCACGACTAACGATTATGTTCAATCTGACTTTTGAGGATTTCTAATCATAGTACAGCTTGAGCCAAAGCTTTTATCATCTGATACGATGCCCTTAGAACGATAATTTAGGTTGTTTCAACATTAATTAAAAAATCTTGCATAACATTTGTATTATAAGTATACAATGTATGTTTTATAATACCTGTTAGCTAATGCTTTTGATATTGCTGATTGGTATTGACCATACACTAAAACAGCAAATAAAAATTATTAAAAGTAGAGACAAGTTTTGAAGAAAAGCACTCATGTAAAAAAAATAGTAGTTATAGGTAAGACAGAGCCTCTATCTAAGGAGGTAAAGTTACAGCCAGCAACCACCGTGCTATTTGGTAGTTCAGGCACTCAAAATGAATTGTATTTCACGAGTACTTCAAAGCAGTTTACAAGTGGAATCTGGGAGTACCTGCCCTCCTCATATAAAGATACCCATCAAGCAGATGTGTTTTATTACATGATTGAGGGCGAAATTGTGATTCAGGATGAAAGTGGTGATTTTGTATTTATCTACCCAGGGCAAGCATTTATTGTGCCTGCTGGGTTTGTAGGGCAGTGGGATGTAGTTAAATTTACACGCCAATTTTACGCGCGTTATCAGTCACATGTTACCAAGATTTTATGAAGCAGATGGAGCAACAGAACTGTTACTGTCCACCTTTATTACAGCAGGTGTTACGTAAGCATAACTACAGTTATTTTTCGGGTGGTGATTTTGAGTAATCAAGTAAATATAACAAAAGCTGAGTTAGCAGCTCTCTTCCCATATCAAAGTGACAATGTGGAATTTTTAGAAACAATTCGCACTAGGGTATTCAAGCGTTGTACTTTGATATTTTTGATATTCGTAATTAGGTCTTTGTTAGCCACTTATTATCCACAATACCATGTATCTGCTTCATTCACAGAACGGTTTTTTGACATAGAAGCGCCCCTTTGGCTGACTCAAGTGAAACTTATTCCTACGGCTTTTTGTAGTCTAATATATCTATATTCGATGTATAAACATATTTATTTTAAATTTGCTAATGTCGCGGCGGTGTTTATTTTTTGTGGGTTAATTTGGAAAGATATTGAGATCCTTTTATTGGTTCATTCATTATCAGATTCGATAATACCTTTTCTTGGAGTTATAGGTCTAAGGCTGCTGATAGTGATGCTTTTGGTGCGAAACTATCTGGATACTAAGTAACAAGGTGATAAGCCATGATTGCGTAGCAATTATTCCATGGGGCTGGATAATATCCAATCCCTAAGAGGAGCGCCGCTCGGGCGTGTTATTTGTGATATAAATCATCTCTTTTTTCTTCATATTTCTAGTTTTTCTCATCTTCTATATCCTCAAAAACCTCTCGAGCTGCATTACGGTAGGCTTTTGTTATCTCTAATGGTTCGATAGCGCCACTATTGAACTTAATTTCCATAGAAGATGGACGTTCAACCAATTTTCCGTGGGCACTTAGCAGCCTTTTATTAACATAGGTAGATCGGCTAATTTGAACCATTGGGCATAATAGTTGAGTTGCAGAGGCTACAGTTGAAATGCTTCCACGCAATTGTATGGTTTTTTGATGAATATCCATCACGTGTGTATAGGGGTGTTTGTACCACATGATTAGGCATTCGTTTGTGACTGGAAATTTCTTCATATTATCACTCACCAATGTGGCCATGTGGTTTGCTTGAGCAGACAGCGCAAGGTATTTATTAGCGCCAATAGTTGACTTCATAACACTCTTAGCCATTTTTCTTTGACAATTAAAAAAGATGTACACCATTGTCAATAGCTCAAATATCCAAATGACCCCAATGTAAGTCAAAAAAGGAGTTGGTTCTGGGCAAAGGTAAACCCATCCGATCTCACCTATTCTTATCTGTTTATTCATTACTGGAATAGTTCCAGAGAGTAGTTCCTTTTTACTAGCCATCAGTAAATGTAGTGTCATATCTGGAGAGCAGTGTTCTGATATAGATTTATTTTCACTCAATAAGTTTTTGAGCTGTATACACAATGGAATAGTTGTTAGGCCCACATGGGTGCCAATAAGCCCATCTATACGAATGCTAGTGGCTTTTTTGTTGCCAGTAATAATGCCCTCAATAAATCCACTATCTCTCGCTAAGTGTTGTAATTGTCCTATGTCTGCTCGCCCATGACCCTCTTTAGAGAGTTCGTTGTAAGTGAGCCATAACAATGATGAGTTTACTAGAGTCACCAAGGTTAGAGCTAATATAGATACTTTTACAAGGGGATTCATTTTAGATTATCCAAAAGGTTGGCAGCGTTAAATTTAGCTCTGAACGAAAAGTCTATTAGTTTACATCGGGTCATTTTTTCGCCTCTGAGTGTTTGTTAATTAAAATTTAGCTAACAGACATATTGTATTAACTAACAAGTACCTGTCTTCGCTAACTAAGATGTAAATGTAGCTCATAAATATAGATTTGCAGGATTATTTATAGATAATGGCAAAACAAAATTTTATGCAATGAATTTAGTGCTGTTTTCCATAACTAAAAATAACTAATAAATAACTAAAAGAAAAAGAGAGTGTTTTATGGTTCATATTGTCACCAATGTAGCTGATGAATATCCCACCGAAGATAGACCAAGCATTGTTGTATCAGACTTATTAGAAGTGATAGACGATTCAGTAGATTTTTCTTACCACCTTGGGCCACTTTCTGAGGGGAACATGGGCATTGCACTGACTTTGCAGTACCATGATGCGGAATCAAAAGGGGAGTTGCACTCAGTTATTTTGCCAGATATGCCTGCATGGCTTGTAGACATGATTGAACAAGGGGATTCTGTAAAGATTTTGGATAGTGCGAGGCAAGTGACCATTGAGCTTGCAAGCCAAGTCCGAGAGCTGGACTACGCTTGAGTATGTTGGCAATAAGAAAGATTAATAAAAGCAGATGCAGGTATAAGCATGACTATAAGCTTATTTAATTTAGCTCAAAAGATTTTAGGATTGCTTAAATGCAACACTACCTTCGATATCGAACCAAGGGTTTAGTGACAGCGGTTGTTTATTATATATACTGCCAACAGATAATGGGCCTACAGGGGACATTATCTGATATATGAAAAGCTCTACATTTGGATAATCGACTAAAAGCGAATCAACTAATTCAATTTGGGTGATGGGTTGGGGCAGTTCAGGCTTCACAGGCGCTCCTGCTTCTATCATGCGAGTTTTCCACTGAGCTTTAATCTCAGTCTTTAAATCTGGACGTAAACGAAGAGTGTTTAGTACTTTGGACTCACTAATTAAAATATCATCCGAATTCGTTCGCTCTTTGATGCCTGTATATCGGAGAGGATAGACGTCAAAATCAAAATCAACAGTAACTGCGCAGCAACGATGGCCTTGTTCTCTGAACAGAGCATCTAAAAATGGAAATGCCTTCCGGCTAGATGAGGCACCATATAGGCCTGTATATAATGCGCCAGGTGGAGATTCCAATCCAAGCATCGTAAGAACTGACGTATCAAGTTCATGCTTAGTGTCAGGAGTATCTGATTCGTTAAAATTTGTGTAAAAAAGTAAGCTTTGCATAAATATTTTAGGGCTGTATCAAGAGTACCGGAGGTAAGGTTTTTTTCACAATAGTCATTGTGCTGCCTACGCCATTCTAGTATATAATAAATTTTATAAAATGTTTAATGTTTTCCAACGTTAGGGCTAAATGTAACTTATGCTATCAAAGTCATTGTCAGGTAAAGAGCTAAAGAGGCTGTCAGTAGTGTTAAACGAGAGGATAGCTTCTCTTTCGTGGTTGTTTGGCTTCTCGTCTGCCCAATGGGTGAAAAATGCCAACAGAGAGAAAGGGGAGCTACTGATACAGCACTCGTTAATGATTCGAATGCTTCTAGAGCGCCCGGAGTTATCACCCATACCAAAAGTGCCACTAATACATGAAGTTTACGATCTACTGGTTGCGATAGATCCTAATCTAACGCACAACAAAATGGCTACTCTTGTAGGTCTGAGTACAAAGTCAACAAAGCGAATTTTCGGTGATGGAGCCCTAACAAGCACAGTGGGTCATATGCTTTTGATCATAAAAAATGAGTTAACACGGCTCAAGACAAAGCAAGAAAAGCGTGAGTTTTATCATTTTTTACAAACTAACATTAGATGTGAGGCGCAAGCACGCGGCTACGATGAAGACAAAGTATTGCATGATCTGGGTTGGACTATAAACGCCAAGCCATCGGTTCAAATAAACTGATAATCCAGTTTATTCTTGGGCTAGTTGTGTAATTTTAATAGCTAGTTAGGGGTAAATTTTTTGACGCTAGTTTGTGCTCCGATTTGACGCTAGTTTGTGCTCCGATTTGACGCTAGTTTGTGCTCCTAATAGTGGTTATGCTTGGCAACATGACCCAAGCCATAGTATTAGTCTATTGGCTAGAAACTTTTCTACATTCTAAAGTGTTCATTAGATATGTATCGACTTTATAATTCTAAGCCAACCCTAAGCCAACCCTAAGTTATTTCTAATTTGACTGACAGTAAAGATTAACTTCTTTGTTGGCTAGCTTTTTACTTATCAATAAACTTATAATAATAAACTGTTATTGGTCAATAGGTAAATTTTTGTATCATCATCAATACTAGGTCTAGCACTAATATATAACAGCGTTACTAAGCCAACCTCATAGATTGGGAAAAACATGAATCTTGAAAAAGACCCGCAATTAATTTTTTTAAAATGTGCAGCCCAGCCCAGCCAAAATAATTTTAAAGTGCTATATGAAGCAACTCAAATGCGTCTTTTCCCAGTATGCCTGCGTATATTAAAGAATCAAGAGCTTGCTCAAGATTGCCTTCAAGCCAGTTATGTTAAGATTTGGCGCAACTTGGATAGCTATGATGCTAAGAAAAGCAAGGCGGTCACCTGGATGAGTCGGATTATTCGTAACCAAGCCTTGGACATGCTCAAACGTAAACAAATTGTCGATTATGTAGACGATGTACCAGACATGGCCGACCCATCCCTACACCAAGAGGCTCAATTACTTGCAGCAGAGCAATCGGCACTTTTAGCGCAGTGTTTGGCACAATTGAAACCACAGGCTATGCATTGTATTTTAGGAAACTATTTTGACAGCTTAACTTTGCAAGAATTGGCAGATCAGCTGTCTCAGCCCCTTAGCACTGTTAAAACATGGGTACGTCGAAGTCTGCCATTGTTAAAGAAATGTTTGGAGCGCAGTTATGAGCAACATTGACACCATTGAATCTGAGCTTCAACTTGAATATCTCGCTTTTATTCATTCGTGTGGCAGCCTCAGTGCAGAAGAGCAGGACCAAGTGGCACAAGAGCTAATTGACCTGCCAGAATTTCAAACCCGAGTGGCCTATTGGAATCAGTATATTACCGAGCTAGACCTGTCCCTAGAAGCTGTGTCAGCCCCAACTTTAGTTTGGCAAAACGTGCGGCAAGAGATAGCTCAAAGTACGATAATATCTGATAACGTCCAAGAAATGTCCTCAAACTCTCTCGCTGATCATTTAACCAAAGGCTTAAAAAAATGGTGGTTGGGGTTGAAGAGTGTAAGTTGGGGTCTAGCAGCCAGTGCTATGCTAATCCTCTTGGTGGTATTTGTGACCCAGCCTAAAAGTCCTGTGAATATAGATAATCAGTGGATAGTTAAGTCTAACGTTAACAGTAATGTGATTACCTTAGTGGCTGTATCTCCGGCGCCTATACCAGTGGGGATAACTTGCAACTTATGGATTACCAACGATGAAGGTGCTTTGTTTGTGGCTGCACTTCCAGAGAAAGGAAAGGTGAGTATAGATCTTTCAAACTATCCTGATGTGTTAGAGAAATTCGATCAACCTGGGTTGTTGCAAGTTACATTCGATCCTAAAGGTAACCAGCCACAAACCATGGGTAAAGTCATGTTGGAAACGAGTTGGTCTATATGACGCCTGACCTTTGAAAGTTAGAGATTAATTATTAGAGCTGGATAATTTTCCTTTTAATGAATCTTTTACAGACTCCAGGGCGTAAGTCATGATGGACAGTTCAGATGTGTCTTAAACAGCCAAGTAATTATTTGAATGCCCAAACGAAATTGGCACAATTACAGTTATCAAAATATGAAAGGAAAACGTATGAAAACTTCACAAAAAATCATCACAGCAACGGCACTTTCTAGTGTGCTAGCGCTTGGCTTGTCACTTTCTTCTGCGTCTGTATTGGCAGCGGAAAAAGAGAAATGTTATGGCGTAGCGAAGGCAGGGCAAAATGACTGTGCTACAAAAACTTCATCCTGTGTAGGCACGTCTACTGTGGATAACCAAGCAGATGCGTTTATCGTGGTGCCTGAAGGTTTATGTGAACGTTTAGCTAATGGCTCATCAATGTCTAGTTAAGGATATAGCCCACCGGAATTAATTATTTCGGTGGGGGTTTATTGACTATGGTTTCACCACATCCTCCCTCTGCTAGGAGGTTTACTAGAGCATGTTCTATGGAATACCAGAGACACCCTATCACAAGAGTGGGCATTGGTTTAAGGCAGCCTCATGTGGATCAGTTTTTACAAAGTAAACCTCCTGTAAACTGGTTGGAAGTGCACAGTGAAAATTACCTACAAGAGAATAGTAAACGACGCCATCAACTCCGACATATTAGAAACGACTATGCCATTAGTTGTCATGGCATCGGCTTGTCCCTAGGTTCATCTGACCCTCTTAACCTTAGCCACCTAGATAAACTGAAAAAATTATTTGATGAAATAAGCCCTGGCTTGATCTCCGAACACTTAAGCTGGAGCTCCTTTGATGGGCTCTTTTATAATGACTTGCTACCGCTACCCTATACCAATGAAGCGCTTCTTCATATGATCAGTCGAGTCAATCAAACTCAAGACCTTTTGGGTCGAGAGATTCTTATTGAAAATCCTTCCTCCTATTTAGCGTTTAAGCATGCTGACTTGAGCGAACCTGAGTTCCTCAATCAGCTTAGCCGCCAAAGTGGATGCAAACTACTATTGGATCTGAATAACATTTTTGTAAGCTGTAGCAACTTAAAGAAAGACCCATACCAATACCTGGCCAACATTGATTGGCACCAGGTGGCCGAAATTCATTTAGCCGGGCACACAGTAAAGTACTTGCCTCAAGGTATAATCCGTATTGATACACATAACAACCCCGTGTGTGATGAAGTGTGGAGTATGGTAGATGCCTATAGAGATAAGTTGCAAGATATCCCTTGTCTAATAGAATGGGATGCCGATATTCCCAGCCTGGATATATTAATTGCAGAGGCAGTAAAGGCCCAGAAACATTTAGGTATAGATTATGCCTAAACCAAACAATCTGTTTCAACTTCAAGCGTGCTTGGCACAAAGTTTAAACCGTGGTTTATCAGATCATATTTCCACACATGGGGATTCAGTAGGTGTTAACGAATTAGATAACTTGTTCGTTGACTCTGACTTTACGTCAGAACAATTGATCAGCATTCACCGTAATAATTATGTGGTGAGCCTTAAAGGATCGTTGCAGCAGCTTTTTCCAGCAACTCAGGCATTAGTAGGCAACAGATATTTTGCCCATGTTAGCCATCAGTTTATTGATCACTGCCCACTAACAGAGCCTCATCTGGATTTTTATGGCGGTGCGTTTGCAAACTTTATTAAAGACTTAAAAGCGTTGAAAGACATGCCGTTTGTGGCACAAATGGCAGAGCTTGAATGGCACTTGGACCGTATTAGTGACATGCACTATGTGAAAAATTTTGATTTTCAGAGACTTTCAGAAATTGATGAAAGCCAGGTTATGGGAATACATTTCAGCTTGGCAACCACGTGTTACTTATTAAGTTCTGATACAAATTTAATTGCCTTGCACGAAGATCTGTCCGCACCTAAAAGACCTGGTGAAATTGATCACGCTGATAAAACTGGGTACCGAAAGCAAAGTTATATTCTAGTGTTGCAGAACCAGCAGGGTGATTCAGCAGTAATGCCTCTGACGTCTCAACACTGGCGATGGCTGCAAGGGCTAACGAATGGTCTTTCTCTGTCACAGCTGTGTGAAATAGAACAAACGGAGCTCTCAACATTAATGAAGCAAATTACCGATTGGATCGCCCTTGGATGTATTGATACATTTAGCTTAAAGGCGGCCAAGTACCAACCAGTCAATACTAACCCTGTTTAACTTATCAAAGGAATATACATGAAAAGCTTGATCCAATCATACCGAGAGGCTGTAACCATCTGCAGCCCAAGCTTACAAAATGTGTTTTTATTGGCCTTGAGGCTTTGGGTTGCCTGGGTGTTTATTGCAGCTGGTTTGATAAAATTTAACAATTGGGGCTCGACGTTATTCTTGTTCGAATACGAGTATCAAGTGCCTGTGATTCCTTGGCAGGTGGCGGCTTATGCGGGCACTGCGGCTGAAGTAATACTACCCATTTTTCTTGCAATAGGGCTTTTATCTAGACCAATGGCATTGGCCTTGTTTATCTTTAACATTATTGCAGTTATTTCCTACCCTGTTATATGGGAGAGTCGATTTTTTGATCACCAACTATGGGGCTTGATGATGCTAGTAGTGGTGCTTTATGGTCCTGGACGTTGGTCTGCAGACCACGTTTTTAATAAATATAGTTAAAAAATAGTTTAAAAGTTGTTTGTGTATAGTTTAAATAATCAGTGATACATTTAAGGTTAAATTGACTAATTGAAAAGGAGTGTTTTGTGGGATTACGATGGTTACCGATTGCAACACGCAAGCATCTACTGAATATTGGCCTATGCTTATTGCTGATTTGGGGCATTTATGAGGCTACAATTGGACCTGACTTAGTGTCTAATCTACGTGATTTTACAGGACGCTATGGGGCGTATTTATTGCTTATTACTTTGCTTTTTACACCTTTTAGCCAGCGTTTCACTTGGGTTAAACGAAACCTTTGGATGCGCCGAAATATAGGTGTGTGGGGCTTTGTTTATGCTGCAGCTCATCTGCTGATTTGGATTACCCTTGAGTTTTATTTTGATTGGGCTCTAATGTTTGATGAAGTTGCAGGTAACTTGTTTATATTGCTGGGTATTTTAGCCTTTGTATTGCTAACGCCGCTGGCACTTACATCTAACAACCGTGCTGTTAAATACCTCAGCTTTCGTAAGTGGCAATTGTTACACTCTCTTACTTACGTTGCGATTCCTGCTGTTATTGTTCATCACTTCATGGCGCAAAAAACCGCCGTTTTAGAGCCTCTGCTTATGGGTTCAGTTTTAATATTAGTACTTGTTTGGAGATATCGTCATGCCCGTTAAATCATCTGAAATCACACCAGAAAAAGTATACAAAAGGCGCCGTGTATTGATAGGAGCAGGTGTCGGCGTGCTGGCTGTGCCCCTAATAGACAAAGCTTATGGGGTTTTTCAGGACAAGCAGGAGCAGCTTGAAAAACCGCTTTCCCAAGTAACTACTCAGCCCAGTGCAGAGCTTGAACCACTGGTACCAACACCTTATGAAACCATTACCAGCTACAATAATTATTATGAGTTTGGTTATGGAAAAGGTGACCCTGCTAAGGCAGCTAAAACACTAGTCACCTCGCCTTGGAGTGTGGAAGTTGGTGGAGAGGGTGCTGACAAGCCTGGAGTTTACGACATTGCAGAGTTAAAAGGGGAGTCTGCTATTGAAAATCATATTTACCGCTTTCGCTGCGTAGAGGCTTGGTCTATGGTCATCCCGTGGAATGGGATTAAACTGTCTGATGTGATCAAATCCGCAGCACCTAACAGTAAAGCTAAGTATGTGCGTTTTACTACAGTAAATGATCCCGAACAGATGCCCAACGCTGATTGGGCTGGTGGGCCTTATGTAGAGGGTTTAACTATAGAAGAAGCAATGAATCCTTTAACATTATTGGCTACAGGCATTTATGATAAGCCGTTAGAGCAACAAAATGGAGCTCCTATCCGCTTAGTAGTACCATGGAAATATGGTTTTAAATACGTGAAGTCTATTGTAAAGATTGAACTTGTAGAGGTAATGCCAAAAAATACTTGGTGGCTGCAAAATAAACGTGAATATGGCTTTTATGCCAACGTTAACCCTCAATTTGATCATCCTCGCTGGACCCAAGCCACTGAGCGGGTTATTGGCGAGTTAGGTCGCAAGCCTACGTTGTTGTTTAACGGCTATGCGGAAGAGGTAGCTTACATGTATCCAGAGCTGGATAACCGGTTGTATTTTTATTAATATTTTTGATAGCTGGTCTCCACACCTTACATTATTAGGTATGGACAGTCATATGGATGTGTTTATCTGAGACTAATTAAAAACATAGTAGAAAAGTTCTTACGTTAATCGTTGGGAAGCTATTTTTTATTTAAAATATACTTTCTAACGTAGCTTGCAAAGGTGCTGTATTGAACTGGCATTTGGCCTTTTTTGTTTAATATGCCCCAAACCTCAGTTTGCAAATAGCCGGCGTCAAGAGCCGCTTCTATTTCAGCCTTTTGAGCGAGAAAAAGTATGCGAGCATTTCGTTTACCAAAGCTCTCTTTGTGCTCTGATGTCAGTTCTTCTAGTAATGTCATTTTTTTACCACATTAGGATAATTTATTTTTGTATTCAGCTCGATTATAGGCAATAAAATAATTCACGCAACAACTATCGCGAAATTTTAAATATAATTGGCGTGGGTTCCCTTAACGCTCTATTAAATAATTATAGGGTCGCCAATGATTTTAAACCAACTGCTAATTTTTAATTTTTAATTAGAAAGGACTAATTAATATTGACAAGAATTTACATTACTGTGTTAGGGAGATTGTTACTCAAAAAAGACATCATATAGCCGTAGTTATATAATATAATTGCAATATTATATGAGAGGATTTGTGGGTGGCGCATCACGTGAATACAAAATTATCTATATTATGTTGCTTAAAAAATACGATAAAGTCTTTTTGGAAAGGTTACATGTTACCTAGGAGCTTGTTGAGGTGGTAGCGCCATACTGATTTTCTT
>Ga0308011_10000142_pt1 | contig 39247 bp, 48 predicted proteins | sample Neamet177_FD_203144 | JGI IMG/M metagenome (GOLD analysis project Ga0308011, IMG submission 203144) | Marine microbial communities from water near the shore, Antarctic Ocean - #177 | ecosystem: Environmental > Aquatic > Marine > Unclassified | place: Southern Ocean | collected 2014-07-25 | reverse complement strand
TAAAGGAATAAAATGCCTACAGTAAGCTACAAGACAACTGAAATCATGAACATGGTAAATGATAATGTTGAAGAAATTAGCGATAATTTTGCTACTTGCATTAACAATTCTCAAAAGAGTGGAATTCGCCATTCTATTGATTGGATACACATTGATTCTGATGGAAAAGAAAGCCGTTCTAATGCGGACTTCGATCCCTACAAGTCATTTGTTAGGGTAACTTTCTCTGAAAGATATTAAAAATGGATGAACCGAAACCCAGAATCTCAGAAATGACACCAGCATCAAAGCAAGGGGAAGAACGAATTGTTCCATTTATTCCAAGACAGATTCCCTGGGAAGAACGAGTTGTCCGATTCATTTTGTCATCACCATCACCGATGAAATTCATATGCTTAGGTGTAATGGGTAATGAGAAATCATCTCAACAAACATCATATCATCTCCAAGACAGATTCCCTGAACTTGTATGGAAGTATCGGGGAGTCGCAATACTCGCTGCAATTCCAAAGGAAGAGCCTTTAAGAAACAAAGCTCTTAACAAATGGAAAGCAGGCGCTATAGAACATCGAGGAGAATCCGAAAATGATTGGCCTCCAGACCCTAGTAAGTTTATAGGAAATGCCTATAAAGATTCGCTTGAAGAATTGGCTGATTTACATAACTACACAGTCATCGGCCATTTGAAGAATCAAATATCCGATGACAACTATAAAAAAATAATGAAAGATATAAACAAATTGTATAATTTCATTAGGGAAAGCTATGAGGTAATTGATGTCTAAAGTATCTGATAAACAGATTGAACTTATGAGAGAGGTAAGTAGAGAAAGTATTCTCTTGGATCATGTTGCTAAATTTATGTACGAATTAAATAAGGCATTCAAGGATTTTGAAGTTGATGTCTTTGACTTCCTTGGTGAAGACAAAGACAAAATCGAAGCATTGCGTCCAGACAATGAAGAAGACAATTTACCCATGTAACCCTTCATGAACTGAGCGGGGGCAGTTCATTAATAGATAGAGATGCTTGAGATACATGGGCATTCTGGTCACTCTGAATCTCTTTCGCCCCCGCATTTTTTATTTAATAATTACATTAGGAGTAACTAATGGGTTTAGATCAATACTTAATTGCAAAAAAAGGCGAAGAAGTTGAACAAATTGGCCTTTGGCGAAAACATGCAAACCTCCAAGGATGGATGGAAAAGCTTGCTGTTAAAAAAGATTTAGTTAAAAAACCTGGAGATTTTAACTGCATAGATATGTATCTTACTCGCGATGACTTAGTTGACTTAGAACAAGATATAGAAAATAACAACCTTCCTGAGACTAGAGGCTTTTTCTTTGGGGAATCATATGATGATGACGAAGAGAAAGAGCAAGATCTATTGTATATAGACAATGCAAAACAATATTCAGATATGAATTGGAATATTATTTATAGGTGCTGGTGGTAATGGGGATGTAGCCCAACGGCAGAGGCAAGAGACTTAAAATCTCTACAGGTGTGGGTTCGAGTCCCACCATCCCTACCATTAGGAGTTTACGCAATATGGCTATGGAATATTGCCATGCAGGAGATCACTACATTGATCTCGATTGGAACTGTGACGGAGAATACAATTCCAAAAACGAATGGAAATGCGGAGATTGCATTGCAGAGGATGAAGAAAAATGAGTAAAGATTTTACCTCAAAAGAACTAAGATCAACTGCTGTTTTAATACATCTTTTCTACATGCACGCTGTGCGAAAACACGGAGAATCAGATAGTCTCAAAGCATTTGCATCCATGATACTCGATGAAGAAATATCAACTCAAGAAAGGTTTGAAAATGCTGCATCAAGAAAAATAGAAGAACTATCAAGAGTGCAATATGAAATAAATAACGAGCAAAAAGCTACCGATTAGAATAATGCACCCGTAGCTCAGCAGGATAGAGCAGCCGCCTTCTAAGCGGCAGGTCGTAGGTTCGAGTCCTGCCGGGTGCACCACATAAGCCAAGTGATAAATGGCCCATAGCTCAACTGGTTAGAGCACACGTCTTATAAGCGTGCGGTTCCGGGTTCAAGTCCCGGTGGGCCGACCATGAAAGGAAAGTGTTTGTATGAGTTACAATGAAATACGAATAACAATACACGAAGGCGTAAAGGAACGTGGCTTCATAAGGGGATGGTCAAGCGGACCCGCGAAGCTTACTGCTTCGCAGCCCTTTCGGCTCAATAGCGCAAGGAGTATCTCTGATGCACTGAGGACTATCATTAAGTATTTAAATTATAAAGATGAGCCAGTATTTATAAGTATAGATAACCCAGATGAATAAGACTTGCCCTTTCTGTTTAGGAAGTGGTGAATTGTCTATTAACGGGCAGAGAATCATGGACGCAAGAAAGCAATCAAATATGTCAAGACAAGACCTTGCTGATGCTTGCGGCCTATCGCATGTAACAATAAGAAATATTGAATGCGGATTTAACAGTCCAAGTAGGCAAACATTAGAATTGCTTATAGAAGAATTTGATTCTAAGGGAATCGAATTAATTTAGAAAGGGAATCAAATGTGGAGAGTAGTTTGCGGCGAAGTAGATGGGCTTAGAGTGGAAACAGATTGTCAATATTTAAATGACATGTTGTCTACTGTAAAAGAATACGCATCAAGAAATAATACATCTCATATCTCTATTCATAAACTACCTAATAAGGATTAACATGCCTTCAATTGGATCGAATCTATCACTTGAGCCACCCCTAGACGAAGAGGATTACATATACGAAGAAGACCAGGAAAAGGATGACTTTGACGAAAACTCTATTGAGGAATTGCAAAAAGAAAAAGAATTCCATAACGGAGAAATTGAAGCAAAGTACGAAAAGAACCAAAAATTTTAAAGGAATCACATGAAAGGCAATAGCAATGTTCTGGACCCTGATACATTTAATGAAATCTATATTAAAGGCATTCAAGCCGGTGAACACATGGCTACTACCCCTGATCAACGCCATCATTACTTCAAAGGTTTTAGCCAAGCAATTATCTTACTTGATCAATATTTTATCGAAGAAAAGATTCCGTACTCAGAAGTTAAGTTTCGCTTAAATGCAATTATGGAGTTGATGGTTGCTGAACCTAAGCAATTTAATAAAACTCTTAGCTTTGGCAGAAACAAGAAGAATAATAAGAAAGTTAAAAAAGTAAAGATTGAAAAGCCAAGAGCTAAACTAGAAAGACTTCCTGACGGAAGATTTAAACGAAAGGTAGATTATGCCAAATAAAAGCCTACAAATCGAAGCAGGAGACATTTTTATTTCTGAAGGATTTGTAAATGACTCTATTATGGTTCATTATTTTAGAGATAATGGTGGATCTGGTTCGCCTACTAACCTAAGTATTTACGGCAGTCTGAATGGAATAAACTTTAAGCTAATTAAAACTTATAGTGCAGAAACGATTGAAAAATACAGTATTTGGTATCCATTCATAGCTGTAACTACAGGAACAAGTGCTATCAGAGTCAATACTGACTTTGATGAAACTGATAACTTTGGAGATTCTGAAATTCACATTTACGAAGACTTATAATAAATAAGCACCGGGGGAGCCTAGTGGCCCCCCTAGTGCTTATTGTCTAAACCTAGAATACTTCATCAATCGAAAGCAAAAACTTATTTGCCTTATCGACCATCGAAGGTTCCATACCGCCAAGTTTCTCAATCCCCAGATGGGAAACTAGAGCCTTACCAATACGCATGTATTCGGCATCGGCTTTATCTTTTTTACCCTTAAACTTATTATCGGCCATCAATCTACATTTTGTCAGAAAAGCCATAGACTCATCCATCGTTATGTACTTTGATGAAACCGTTTTCTTTTCTTTTGCGGGTAGCTTTTTCTTTGTTGACGCTCGTCCATCATCGTCTTCTTCTGTAAGAAGTCCGAATATTGCCAAAGCGTAGCGTCTGCTATAAGTAATAGCGCTTCCTGCCTTTTGGGGGTCGCCATCAACCATCGGGAGCATGAGAGTGCCGTCGCGCGAAGTGCCGGATTCAATATGAATGGCAGAGTAAGCAACGCCAGCCCTCCCATCGTCTGTACAGTGGGGTTCTGTAATCCAGACAACACCTTCTCTTTCGAGAAGCGGATCGAGTGCATTATGGCAATCCTTTAAATCAGCATACTTATAGTTGTACCCTTTGCGGGATTTGTTAACAGCAGAAATATCTCTCCTAATGTTGAAGAGCGCTAAGTTTATATCAGAAAGGGGCTTCTTCATTGTTATTGTTTCCGCTTCCATTTTCGTTTCCATCTTCATCTCCATAGTCAAGTGCAATTACCTTTCCATCAAAACCAATATTAATATCGGTTGTATAGACCTTCTGTCCTTCTTTTTCGTATGAGCCGTATGTCAACTCACCTTCTACGTAAACTGCATCACCTTTGGCGAGTGTGCCGACAAAGTCGGCAACGCCGCCAAACACTGTACAACGGTGAAACTGACGACTCGACTGCGCTTCACCTTCCTTATTCTTCCACTTCTTAGAAGTAGCGATTCGGAAGTTTGCAACCTTTGTACCACTTTTAGTGTTACGAACAGTAGGATCCTCAATTACATTACCAAGGAGAGTTACACGATTAACATTTAGCAAAGTTTATCACCTGTAAAATCGAATGCAGCATTGCTTTCGATGAATTTTCATTGTACCTGTCCGACTCACAGTATCAACTGAAAAGGTTTTCAATGTCAGAAATTATATCCATCAAGATGAAACCATATATTTATAATGGCGAAAGGGCTATGGAATTAGCATCAAGTCCACCACCCGTTGCGGTAGTAGCAGGATTGCTCCACAGAGGCCATGTAACAGTGCTTAGCGCTCCTCCCTATTCCGGTAAGAGCTGGTTTGCACTTAACATTGCAAGCGCTGTTGCGTCGGTAGACGAAGCCAGAGTGCCTGCTCCGTGGCCGGGTGCAGTGCTTGAATGTCCGGGTACCAAGGTGGTCTACCTGTCACCTGATTTCCCAGCCTCCGAGCTTGCTAGGCGACTTAAAAAGCTAGATCAAATGCGTTCAGATCTTGTTAGAAAAGATTCCTATTGGGATAACATTTATTTAATTGGTGACGCACCAGGAGTTTTGCTACCTCGCGGTATTTACTCAATGGACTCAGAAGGATCACATAGGCTCATCGAAGAAGCCATGCCAGAAGGCGCAAGCCTTCTCATCATAGACACTCTGTCAGCATCCCTACCAGACAATACAACAGAAAACGATAACGCAGGTATGTCAAAAGTTATGAATAACATTCAAAAAATTGCTTCTAAATGCAATGTTGCCGTACTATTAATTCATCACACAGCAAAACCAACTCAAGGCAAGTCTGAAGTTGAAGTATGGAGCAGCGTCCGAGGTGCTGGCGCAATCTCTGGAAGTGCATCAAGCAACGTTTTGTTAGAGCAAATGGAAGGAGAAGACAAAAAGCACATTAGGCGAATGAGAACTGTTTCAAATGTATCAAGCACTATGCCTACTACGTTCTTTGAAATAAGACCAGAGCATTATGGTGCAGACGAAATACTTTATTTCAGGCCGGTCACAGACCCTGATGTATCAGACATCGAAACAGTGCAAAACTTAAAACCGTCAGATTTACTAAAAGAAAATGTTGAGTACGACAAAGACGACGTTGCAAGTCTATTGGTAAATAATAATAAACTTCCAAACCTAGAAAGATCTCGTGTGGCTTCTGCATTTCTAATGCAGAAATGGCATCAAGAAAATTTAGTTAGTAAAATAAGGTCAGGAAGAAAAAATAAAATCATTTGGGGCTGACTAAAAGGATAGTGTTATGCTTATCAGAATCCCTAAAGGGATTCTGATAAGCATCTTAACGTTTGTCAATAACTTTTATTTAAAGTTAACTTTATTAAGGATATCCAAATGTATAAACTTTTCTTTGGCATAGACCTTGGGGCTAGAACAGGTATTTCCGTACTAGACAAAAATACAATGTACACTCACGAGTCATATTTTGGAACATCAAAAGACGAAGCTATGCGTTACAAAAAGTTCTGGAACCATATTGACGCAATGTTTGAAGAAGCATGTACTCACTTTGATAAAAGCGAAATTGTTGTTTATTACGAATATGTTGCAAGACATTTAGGGACTAAAGCAGCTCACGCTTATGGTGCTTATCGTATGATTCTTCTAATGGCTTGCCATACTTGGAATATAGAAAGCAACTATCTTTCAGTTCAAGCAATAAAAAAAACTGCAACAAGTAAAGGAAACGCGAAAAAAGATTTAATGATAGAATCTGCTAATAATCGGTTTTGCCCAGACTGGGAACTTACCGATAATGAAGCTGATTCTATGTGGATTGCCTATCTAGGGAAATTAGTTACAGATGAAAGTAATGAAACTATCAAAATCAGCGGACCCATCCAAGCTCTCAAAAGAGATGGCTCTTTTTATGATAATACTAACTTCAAATGAAAGCAGAAAACAGCCTGAAATTCATATAGAAATTCTTTCAATAAATGAAGATTTTAACAATTCAATACTTTTCAAGGCTGTTTCTCCAGCCAACCAAGGGCTACCATTCGGATCCCGATTTCTAGCGCAATTATTAGCCAATAGATCTGGCGGGCATTATGAAATAGAAGTTCTCGGCGAGGGAACTTTAGGAGAAAGAATTTTAGCCAGGTATCACAGTGGAAAGGATTAATATAGAAATTAGTAAAAAGTTTATTGACATAAAATCCCAAGGGAAAATATTTCCAAGAGATGATCTTAAGAAAATAAACAAACACGTATCTAAAACAATAGGGCCTGAGACTGCGAATATTTTGGTTAAATTCTTACAGGTATGGAATGAAGAAAAGGAACTTAGTTCAGTTCTCCCCCGGGGTAATGATGTACCAAAACGGCCACCCAACACGGTGGTGGATCCAGTCGAAAGACCAAATCTTGTGCGCCGAAAGCGTAGGGGACGCCGCAGAAAAGCTGATTAGCTATACTGTTTCTGATGTTTTGTCAGAACAAGAAGCTTTTCAAAATAATGCAATTGAGTTAAAGTTATTGATAGAAGCAATGAGAAATACGATTGCTACTTGGTATCAAATCCAAATGTCTAGAGGATGAAAAATGAACAATTATTCTATAAATCCCTTTAATCGCTTTGATTCGGCTCGCCGGACTAGAGCGAATACTTTGTTAGATGCGAATTTTATGACAGATCTGGAATTGTCTGAACTTACTGATAATTTAACCTCTCGCAATGAAATAGCTGACCAAGAATTTTTGGAAGGGGCAAGAATACCGAGCTGGAGACTACTGAATCAACAGAGACCTCAAAGCCGCTTAAGCGATGTAACTTCAATGGCAGATATTGAAGTTAAAAAAAGAAATAAAATTAATCTGCAAAAATCAAAAAGAACAAAAGTAAGTTCAGGGAGAAATACTGCCCTTAGTCGAAAAAGAACAAGAAATACTTAACTTGTATAAATTCTGTGAACTGAAATAACTTGTTTAGTTTCAGAGTTAATTTCAATTAAAGGCTGAGATGGTCTTTCTGGCAAAAAGCCATGACCATAAGCGTAACCATCTTGTCCGACAGTGCAGCCTGCGCTTACAAAAGCAAACTCGTTGCTTTGGTACTCAGCAGCAGTATGCCAATGGCCGATCATTGCTAATCTAACTCCTTTGTGCTTTGGGTGTACAAGCCTACGTCCCAACATGCTCCAATTAGGTTGGTAAAAATTAGTATGAGGCATTACTTTCATATGAATCATATGACCGTGATGCAGTAAGCATTTTACCCCGCCAACTGTTTCAATTCCCCAATAAGTATCTTCAATGCGAAAAGGTAAATCCAAGCCTCTATTTAACTGATGGTAAAGAGATACGTCGTAGCTTCTCCTAAAAGCCATCTCGGCAGAAACTTCTTCTTTTTTCCCATCTCTCCCATGATTAGAAAGCGAACCGTGGACCCTCAAGGGGACACGGCGTAGCGGACCCTCTTTAATCTGATCGAATAGAGCCATCTTTATATTATATACTACTTCAAGCTCTTCCAGCGGCTCGTAAGGGGTCAACCTCTGGAAGTGGGGGTGTAAGTCAGCATTCACCATAGAGTCTCCTCCAAGCCAAATGAGGGCCTCTGACACCCCGTATTTAGATCTTCTATCCTCTATGATCTCATTTGCCTGAGAAATTACACTTGAGACTCTATTGAAAGCTATTTTCTCGTCGTGCAGGTTCACCCCTCCGCTAAGCGTCGGGTCTACCTGCTGCGTGTAGTGATTATCCGTCAATCCTAGTATGAAAGCTCTTTTGCCTTTAGGGAAAGGAAGCTTTTTGGGGCGAAGCTTTTTCCGGGGGGTTTTCTTTAAACGCTCTAAATCGCTTCTTAACTGCTCGTTTTCTTTTTCAGAAGAAGACAATGCCAGCTTGACTGTATTCAAATTATTCTTTTGCTTTTGCAAATACCTGAGTGCTAAAAGCTCTGTGTCTTCTACTGCCATTGGCAAACCCTAAATATCTCTCTGACCCACAATTCCGTTCCGGGATTGGTAGTTACAAGAGATTTGTTTGCCATTTCTTCAAGTGCATCACTTGGGGGGTGTGGTATACCGCAATTTTTTGGCGCGTTTACGCAACTCAATAAGCTTATGAGCAACAAAAGAAAGCTGGCTTGAAGACATAAGTGGATCAAGATGTATATCCTTTTGATTCCTCAAGTCTTCAACTTTAGATTTTGCAAATCTGTATCGAGAATAAAAAAATCCAGATACAGCAGAAACTGAAGATATGACAAATATCGTTAAAACAATGTATAAAAGATGATCCATATTAAACGTTTCGGGCCTTACCTACATTGAAACCAATTGTATTAAAGGCTTTAAGAATGGCGTCTACCCATTTATTGTCATTTTCATTGGGAGTCATAGATGCAACGATTGCGAAAAAACCAACAACTTGAAATGCTAAGTCTAGTAATACTGTTCCGTTTTCAATTAAAAAATCCATTACGTACCTCATGGGTCTAGTTCCACGTGAAGGTGAAGAGCTTTCTCCCCTCCGTGTAGAATAACTTGATAATCAGATCCAAGCTCGTCGGCAAGACAACTTGCCCAGCCTTGAGCAATTAAAAATTTTAAACTGTAACTTTCAGCATTAATTCTCATGCAATCAATGTCAAATGCTCTGCATTCTTTATGTAAATCTCTTTTATCTCTTATGTCTCTCCAACCTTCCGTTATCCACATCTCTTCGCCTAGTTCAGAAGGTGCATAAAATGCTGCCCAGTAAATAATTGTTGCTATTTCCGGCCTAAAGTGAGCGTGATAAATTACCGCACCGCGACCTACTGAAGATTCAGAATCTCTTTTAAATATGATTCGAGTTCGATTAGACATCAAAAGCTTTTGAATCCATGTGGCCGTGATGTTCGTAAGCGTCCATCATTCTTCCATAACGTTTCCAAAATTTATCTCCGTGCAACATACCTAAGCCAGTGTTCCATAAAGCCGCATGAGCGGCTTCATGGATCACTGTGTCGATAGTCAGTTGGAATGTTGAGCAAGCTCTTTTTGAAAGCGTAATGGTAAGATCTCCATTGCTTTCCTCTTCCACACAACCACATAGTTGAGACTTACCATCTTCATCTAAAAGTATATCTACCCAAAGTAATTTCTTTAAAGATTCCATTTTAAATTCTGTCTTTAGCCATCTCACTACTTGGGTGGCTCTTTCAAAGCGATTATTAATTTTCATGGAATAAAGAATATCTGTATAACCCATGCCCCTGCTGTTATAACAGCAATTGACACAGATCCCATTGTCATTAACTTAGCTTGGAAAGTTTTTAACTCACCTCTAAGATTCATCAATTCTCTTTCTAAGTTTCTTTGATTCTCGTCGAGCATGTTAATTACTGTTTTGAGATTCTGGTAATCATGTCTCAATTCTTTAACCTCTTGAAAGAATTGACCAAGTTCTCTTTGATGACCGTTACCTTCCATGGTTAAGTCAAAAGGCTAATGGTGAGACTATCACTAGTTTGCGCACCACCTGTTCCGTCTCCCCAAACCACACTATCTGTAACGAACTCCGCTATTACTCCGACATCTTGAAGCCTTAAAACCATCATGTCGTTTTCGACTTCTCCCGCGCTTGTATTTACATAATTAGGGCCTTTCCATTCAAAAAGAGATCCAGATCCAGCAGTTTCTGGATACCAATCTCTCGCTTCACCATCTTCTGTGTTTATTCTGACTCCCATAGTTTGACGAAGAGTAGAAGCTTCAATTGCAGCTTTTAACTTAGTAGCACCAGCAGTTGTTGCATGAATGACTATATAGTCATAAGCGCCCTCGAAATTAGGTGGTGACCCAAAATTTATTCTGTATATATTTAGTTTAGTTAAGGCAAAGGTTATTCCACTTATTACAAAATTACCACGAGTAGGAGAACCTGCTTCATTTACTGTTACAAGAGCTGAGTTACTAAATGTATACTGATAGTTTCCTTCATAAATTTCATTTACAGTTAACAAGCTATTTCCAAGAGTATCGTTATTGTCAGCATAGACTGTTGGTTTTAAAATCGGGCCTGTTATTTGATTCTCTAATGGGTAATTCATTTTTTTTAACATTTGATTACCAACTTACTAAATAGATAGAAGTCAGATTTTGAAAATCAACTGTATGAACACAATCGAAATACTCAGAGACAAACTTAGATTTATCTGATTGGTCCATGTCATGTATCCATATCTTTTCACTGTTAGTCAATTCTTTATCTAATATAATATCATTGACAAATTCATCAATTAAAAAGTTTTGACTAAAACTCTCGATAAAAACAAACACTTCATTTGTATTTATTTCTACATATCTGCACGAAGTGCCATTGAGCAACGGCATTACTTTGTCTCGTTAATAAAGAACGTAGACGTACTAAAACTCGCTCCTGGAAGGCTTGCTTTTGCGTACTGAGCAGTGCTCCCTACGACAACTGCAACATACAAAGGTAATGCAATTTCCTTAATGGCACTCGCAGTAAAAGCCTCAATGAGTATATAGGTCACATCATCGAGACTGCCGTAAACGGAAAGGTTTGTATCACCTTTTGTGAACTGAATTACTCCACGCGCACCATCTCTAAGAGAGGCTTGGTAGATGTTACCTAAAGTGATTTGGGTCGATCCTGATGCCATTGTTGAATCCTTTAATCTATTAAACTTTCAATTCCAGTTGCCACACCAACGGGCAAAGCCTTTACCATCTGATAAAGACCAAACATAGGCACAAGCCTTTGAGCTGCTCTTATTTCAAATTCATTCATCCCCTCGGGGTTAGACATTCCTGCAATTGTTTTACCAACATCAATTGCACCCGTCAGAGTAGGACCACCAAGAGCCGGATTTCCCTTTTGAATCATTTGTGCAAAGTTTCCGAATTCACCTATTGTAGAAAGATTGCCAGTATCTTCAAGAGACTCCCAAAGGTAATCTTCCCAAGAATCATCATCATGCTGTGTTCCTCTTGCAAAAGAAGAATACTGAGATGCAATAATTCCAGCACCCATTGATATGAATAGTCCAGCCATAGCGTTCTTGTTCATGTTTTGAGCTAATGGAACGGTCTGCCTCATCATTGCTGCAATTGGGAAGGTTCTATATTGACCAATCATACTGACGTAAGAGTTTTCCATAATCAAAGGAATGTCGCCTTTGCCTGGGGTCACAATGATTGTGTCTACTTCTCTTTTTACAGCAAGTTGCATTTTTCTGTCTAATGTAAGACCAGAAGAATCCATTGAAGACCTTGCCTTCTTACTCCAGTTTTGAAAATTAAGAAGGTGAACACCCTTGTAAGATTGACCATGTTTTAAATACTCAGAATAAATGTCGTCAAGATCTCTATCAGATATTCCTAATCTTCTAATGTTTGCCATTTCTTTTTCAGAAAGCTTGCCTGCTTTCCTCATAGCGCCAGAGTGAATAATCTTATCAACAACGCCTACACCAGCTACGCGCTTCATGTGTTGATTCCATACGCTTAGACCGTTCAAAATAAACATTGAGTTATTTGCTTTGCCTAAAAGATCAGTAAAAGCATTGCCTGTAATATTAGTCATGCTGGTATTCGTATACTGTGAAATTATTTGAGAAGAATTAATCTCGTTCCCTACTCCAATAGTTGAAAGCTCCCTTTGGGAAGCTTTCAACTGCTCTAGTAGTTGGGCGTTTCTTCCAACGTATCCTTGTATTGTTGGACCGTATGCTCTTTTTAATCCTAAGAACATTACAGATCGTCCAATGTCAGGCAAAGACTTAATCGCAAAGCCTCCACCTATCCTTAGATTGTTAAACTTTTTAATGTTGTCCATTAAAACTCTTTGCGTACTTCCAGGCAGCGGAGAGTTCGGGTCCATGTAAGTCCCTCTTACTCTTCTTAGCATGTTTTTAAAAAGCTCAAGATCCTTATCTGTCTTACGTAAAGCTTCAGAAGTAAGATCGTCTATATCTACACCACTCTTTAATATACGAGAATCAATTGCAGTTCTTAGTTTATTAGCAATTTCATCTACATCAAAAGTCCCATACTTTCTAAAGAAATCTATGTCAGCAAGTGGGCCTGATATGTAGGAATTAGCAATTGCTTCAATATCCTTAACTGCAAAGTTAGTTCTATATAAGTCAGCGTCATCTATAAAAGTCCAAAGCCTGTCTTTAGAAGCGCCTCTTTTAGCGGGTTCAAAAACCTCTTCTAAAATAAGTCTATCTTCTGGAGAAGCAATTAGTTTTCTAATTGAACTTTCAAATATTCTTTTCATTTCTGGAAGAGGAACGCCAAGCGCGGCTTCCGCACCTTCCCTTCCCCCGTACTTTTTTAAAGCTTGGTCAATTAAAAAGTCCCTAAAAGCTTCAGGGCTTTCTGCGATCTGACCCTTGTTGTATATCCTGTGAGTATATTTAACTGTGTTTATCCAGTGGTTTTCTTCTCCGTTATAAAGTTTTTTTAATAACTCTTTAAACTCTGAAGCCCTTGAGTCAAAAAACTCATCGTAATGCTTTGAAGCATTAATAATGCTTGGATCAGTGCTTACCTTAGATCCTGTTCTGTGTTCAAAAACAGCAACTTTGTATTCATCAAAACTCAACTTGCCGGGTCTTTGGAATGGCCTAGATGAAAGTTGATCTACGTTGGCTTGCCTTAAGTTTTGAGCAAGCTGTCCGGCTTGCCGGAAAAGCCTGCCGCCTCTTCCTCTTACAAAGTCAGTTGCTTCTTTACCAGGGTTCATGTACGAGTAATAAGAAAACTCTATGTCATCAATCAACTTGTTTCCAAGTTGTTGATTCTGATCCATTATTTCTTCAAGACTTATCTTGTTTACTCCGCCTTTTAGATTGTCAGTTGTTCTAAAGTTAGTTTGCATTAACTCTTGAGCTGCTCTTCTGACTTCAGGAAAAGGACTTTGAGTAAGTTTCATAAGCGGAGAACTTAACGCTGCAATTTTCTCTACACCGTAACTCCCTACGATCTTACCCGACTCACTAAGGGCCACTCCGTTAGCGTGGTAATTACCGCTATCAATAATTTTATTTATTTTAGCAAGTGTGTTTGCGTCAAGGCTTCCGTCAAGCAGATCATCTAAAGACTCAAAGCTTTCGCTTACTCTTTCATTTCTTAATTGAATGATCTTCTTAGCAACAGCTCTGCCTACACCGGGTAAGTTACTAAAAGATTTTAATATCTCTTCTTCAGTTGCTAAGTTTAAATTGATAGTTGTCAAAGAAGGATCAATTAAATCATTCTCTAAATCAATAACAACACGACCTTCGTCATCAATACTTTTAATTCGTCTAGTAACTTCTTCTAATGCTTCGGTTTGACTTCCTTTGGTTTTACCTAAGTAAGCTCCAAATAAACCAGTAATCGTACCTGCTGCGCCAACGCTAATAAGCGATTGACCAACGGTCCTGTTTGGATCGTTGTAGTGAAGAACACCTTCTTCAACGCTCGCCTGGGCTGCCCCAAAGGCACCCATGCGAGCAGCGCTGGCAACCTTAGAACCAGTCTTGACCAAAGCCAAAGGTAAACCCGCAAGATTCCAAGGCTCAATTAAAGACATTGCAATGCTGCTGCTAAAAACAGCCGCTGGGTGTTCTTGAAAAACAGCGTTTGCTTTAGCGTTTGCGTTGATAACGCCTCGTCTATTTAAGAACTGTTGATAAGTGTCTGCTTCCATTAAGTAAGCAATAGACTCATTTGTAATTGGTTGTTGTCGAAGCTCTTTTCGTTCTTCCTGCATAACGGGAATAAAGTCAGATATAATCTGTCTTTTTTCCTGCATCCATCTGTAGTCTCTAACATCTCCGTCAATTTCTGGAGACGTTCCGTATCCAGAAAAATGACGAGCAGCTCTTTCGTCTTCTGGCGTAACCTTTAAGCCTTTAAACATAGAACCAAGAACAGTCATGTTTGATGCTGCGCTCATTTTTTCAGCAAAGTTATAGGTAGGCTCTGTCGCAAGACCTTGACCAGTAACTCGATTGCCAAAAATGTCTACAACTGGCATCAATTTTCTCCGTTGGTAAACATGGGGATGTAGCCCAAAGATTCTGATTCTAAAATTCTTCTAAGATCATCGACATGAAAATAATTTCTTGATCTTCCGTATGATGATTTACGAACTGCTTGTGCAATTTGAATACCCGTATAATTTGGAAATTCTTCTATAAGCATGTCTGTTTCATTTTGTACGTAAACTCTATTTGTATGCTCCCTCATTCCTGCTCTTACTGATTTGTAAACAGGTGATACGTTTGAGTCAAAAATGTATTTTGCGCTTTCAGCAATAAATGAGTTAGCAGATGCTTCATCAGAAAAAGGAAGAAATTCCCTTTTCTTGCTTAATTTTCTAAAATGCTGAATCAAAGTCTCAGTGTGTTTAGCGTTGTTTAAATCAACTTCGGGAATACCTAAATCTGGATAACTGTTTCCAATAAGAAAACCAGCGCCATTGCCGTCTGGAACAGAAAGAAAGAGAGGCTGGAAGGGAGGCGAGTTTTTCCCTTTCTTGTTCTCTAAAGCTTGTTGCTCTAAGTGTGAATATGCTTTTCGTTCTACAGTAGGAGATTTTTCTGAATACAATCCTAAAGCAAAATCGTTACCTTGTTGTGCAGCTAAAGCGTATTCTTCTGCTTGTTCAACACCAAATTCAATGCCAAACCCACTCATAAATAAAGTTTTAGTTAAACCAGCTTTAAGAGATGATGCAGTTAAATCTTCCCCATCAACTGACAATCCTCCAAGAACTCTGTTGTAGTTGTCTTTCATCAAGTCTCTTCCATCGACAGTCGGAAAAACTTGAACGTACACTTGTTTACCCTTAGTAGACTCAACCATAAAGACGTAACTTTCATTACCTCCTTCTTCTCCAGGTTCTCCTCTCCAAGCTTTTTTAACTTCTGGTGCGTTTTGTCCTACCACCCTTACGGCAGTTTCTTCGGGCAACTTTAAAGTAATAGGTGTTAATTCGTTTAAGGAAAGAGTGTCTTCAGGCATGTGGTTGTGAATAATTACTTGCTCTCCATTCGATGAAGTTATTGAAACAGTATCACCATCAACTACTCTAGATTCAATACTTAATGAAGCTCCAGCGTTATCAAGTATTTGGAAACTTGTTCCACCCTGTAGATTACCATTCACAGCTCTACCAATTAAATTATTAGCAAGATCTCCTGCTGCGTTAGTTGAATCGTTGGGACTTACATTTTCACTTGAAATGATTAGAGGTTCGTTTTCACTACTGTTTTTAACCGCTGCTTCAATAAATCCGTCAACAGTTGACTCTCTAATAGATAAAAACCTTTTAGAATTAAGTCTTGCACTACCCATAGCAATAGGTTTGTCATAAGAACTATCAAGAGTTTTTTGTCTATTGTTTTTAAGATCTGGCATTGGTTGACCTAAAGCAATTGCGTTTACAGCCGTTGTATTGTACCTAGACAAACCAGCAAACAGTGAAGCACCTGAATTTGCCATTTCCATCATTGATTTAACAAAAGCAGTTCCTGGAACTGCTTTATCTGCTGCCGCTGCTTCAGGGTAAAGCTTAGAAAAAGCAACTGCTAAACCATTTTTTCTGCCTTGAGCTTCAAGTCTTTCCCTTTCTCCAGAAGGAAGGGAATCTACAAGATCAATACTTTGAATATCTCTTGGGGTGAGTTCTAATTTACCAACTTTATTGTCGTCAACTAACGAAGCCCTTATGTAAAGTCTTGTAAGCATTGCTGCTGAAATCTCTTCCATGTAATCTGGGAAAATCTGAATATGAGAAAGACTGCCAAATCTTTTAAGGTTTTCTCTTAATCTAACTATATCTTTATAAGTTGCAGGATCACTTTTTTTCATAGCTTCAAGAACGTTTTCGCTGTTAGTTAATACGTTTAAAATAGTTTGGTTTGGATTTCCAGAAGCGTTAATATTAGTTTGGTTGTAAAGATTTGCTTCTGAAAAACGATCACCATTGCTATCAAATGCTCCTAGCGCGCCAAGTTGATCTACGTTTTCAAAGTCAAAAGCATCTGAAAATGTACGATAAAACCATTCTGTATCTTTTCCCCCGTCCCATCTGCTTGCAACATCTCTAATTCCAATTTCTTCTGAAACATCATCCATTACTTGAATTTTGCTATCCATTAATTGATCAATACTTGCAATTCCTTTATTTCTGAGCGCATATACTTCGCTTACATCAATGTATTGATTATCCAGCATAGGTCGATTGGTTCCTCTAGTAACAATTCTATACTCATTATCATTGGGATCATAAGGATCTCGTGGAATTGCAACAAAACTTTGTGCAAACTCAATAAATTCTTTTTGGGTATTAAAAGTCTTGCCTGCTGCGTTAGCTACTAAATTTACTAACCCAACTTCATAAAGCCTTGCTTCGTCTTCTGTCTTAGCTCTAACAAAATTAGGTCTAACCGGCACGTTTGCATTTCTTTGAATTTGAACACTTGCATTAACATCTGCAATAGAGTCACTCATATTCCTGCCTGAATCTTGTTTAACACGTATTGCGGTAGTTAAATTTATTTTCTCAGACGTAGTACCTGGTTCTATGAATCCTTCCTCTAATTTATTAAAAATGCCGCCACCTTGAATTACATTTGCAAGTGCCCCAATGTCAATGCTAGTTCTTTCGACAACACCGTCTTCATCTACAAACGGTTGTTCATATTTAATTTTGTCGTCAATAGTTGATGAAGCAAATTTTAAAATATCGTCATCAGAAATATTTGGGTTTCTTGCTAAAAACCGAGCAAAGTTTGTACCTATAGAAAATTGCAATGATGTAGGAATTCTGCCATCTTTAGCATGCTTGTTTAAAAGGGTAACCATATTCCTTCTGTCTTGTATTTGTTTTGCTTTTATTCTTGGATCAGAAACAAGTGGAGATTCAAGCATTCCTATAACTGGGGTAAGAATTGCTTCAGGAATTTCTCCACTACCCTGTTGAGCAATTAACTGAGAAAGCTTCGGCGCTCTGCTTCCAACTGGAGTTTTAGCCATAACCGCAGCAGCACTTGCAGGAGAAACGCGATTTGTAGAAGCTTGGACTTTGCCGGTGACTAAATCATATACGTGACGCTCTAAAGCAAATTTTTGCTGTGGATCTAATATATTCATTTGGGGGTTGTCTGAATCAAATTCTAAAGCTTGTTCTACTACAGCTTTGCGACTTTCTATATATTGTCTGAGTTTGGCAAAATTCTCTTCGTTAGTAGGATCAATGTCGTGTTCTTCAGTTAATAAAAGAACTTGGCTTTCGGATGCTCCTACTCCTTCAGTAATATTCTTGATTTCTGCTTTCATTTCTTCTTCAAATGAATCTCTAAGAAGTTTTCTGTAAGAAACGCCTTGTTTATTTACTCCATGAAGACTAGAAGTGCCTTGTTTAGCACCATTAGCATACAGATTGTAATAATCTTGTTGGCTTGTACCAAGTGCATCCTTAACATTGCCTTTTCCTTTAAGAAAAGAAACGAAGTTTTTGCCCATCCCGCTAAGATGAGCAACAGCACGAAGACCGTCAAGATTATTGTATCTTCTAAAAAGGTCTGGATTTTTTGCTTTTTGACTTGCAATTCTTTTATCAATATCTTTAATATGCCAAATGCCAGCTTCGTCTTGTAAATCTACATCGTTTCTAAATTCTTCTTGAGTAAATTCCGTATTAGTTGCATTTCTAAAATCAGTAAGTCTATCTTCACCAAATTGAATTAAACCTACATATGAATCACCTTCTTCATTAGTATAAGAGGCATCTGATCTTCCTCCAGATTCAGAACCTGTTAGTTTCTCAATAAAATCTTTAACGCTACTGCCCTCTGTACCAGTAGTTAAGCCTTCGTAAAAATCTTGAGATTGTTCAAATTTGCCAGCAGAAACCAAACTGGAAACAGTTTGTCTTGCTCCATTAAAACGAAGAGACATTTGAATAGCAGTTTCACCCAAGAAAGGACTATGAGTGATTAGCTCTCCGTCTGCAGACTGACCTATTACAATTGGTTCACCTACTATTTTTTGAAGTTCAGTAATACCTGCAACATACGTATTGTAAGCAGCTACTGGATCTTCACCGCTATCAACTTTTCCATCTAAAACATCAAGTAAAACAGCAGATCTTGCAGTAAACCTTTTATTAATATGTTTAGTTTGGTTTTCAGCATACTTTGCTCTTAATTGGCTTCTGACGTTTTGACGAGTTTTAGTGTAAGCTGCTCTTGCTTGAGCAACTTGATCTTGATTATAGTCAGTTTGTTCAATATCAAAATTAGACTCAAACGGATCCATAATATCAGACTCATAATTTTTTAAAAAATCTATCGAATCAAAAGAGCTTTTCCCTTCCTCACCAGCAAGTAAACCTTCAAATCTTTGCTCTTCAAGTTTTGCATCAAATTGAGTATAGCCTGTTTCAATTTTTTCAGTTAAGCCAGCAGAAGCGTCAGCAAGCTGAATTCTGTTTTCAGCGTCTTTATTTCTACGATCAATTAAATCATCTTCTTTTCTTTTTACTTCCTCTCTTCTTTCCTTTGCTTCTAAATCGTCTCCAATCTTATTAAACGTATTAGCTAATCCTGCAATAGAATTTGAAATTTTATTTGCCATTAAGCCATCCCCCTCGCCGAAATGCGCGGCTCGACGAGGCTGGTGCCTTCAGCGGCAGCGCCTGAACCCATAGAAGCAAACGTTCCACCAGCTTTAGCTACAGAGTCAACCATGTTTATACCAGCGCTTACAAAGCCGCTAGTAGTGTCTGATTCTAATTGAGAGACTGCCATTGCTGCTTCTCGCATTGCTGAAGCATCAGCTTGCCTTTGCGTGTTTGTAATATCACTAAGAGCTGCCCTGTTACCAGTGACTGCTGCTGACGCTTTTTGTTTTCCAGAAGACCGAGAACCAAGCATCAATCCTGCTTCTAAGTCTTTTTCAATATTGTTAATTGCTGCATTGTTCATTTCAGCTTGATCAAAAGACTCAACAACGCCTACAGCAGCACTCGCAACTTTCGTTACGGCACCTGCGCCTTTAGAAATATTAGCCGCACTTGATGAAGGCGGAGCAGCTGGAGCTTCTGGAGCTTTTGGAGCTTTTGGAGCGCTAGCATCATCTAAAAGACTTGCAGTAGTGGCGTTTTTATCCATTAAACCTTCAGTTAAAGGGCTTTCAGTAACGCCATCTATTCGGTCGCGAGTTTTTATCAAACCTTCAGTGAAGTCAATGTTTGTCTTAAAAAAATTACTCATCTTCGAGTTTGCCTTTCTCCGCGAATTGCAATTGATTTAATTCTAAAAGGATAACCAACTTCAGGCTCAAAACGTATTTTCCCAAAATTATCTTTTTCTTCAGGAATTAATCCTAATTCGTAAATACCACTTCTTCTAACTGCGTCAACCGAAGCAGAATCGTAAGAAAACTCATCATTAATCAAATTTTCTTTATATTCCCTTTGATTGTTTCTCATTACTTTTATTTGGTGTGTATCTGTAAGATTCACACCAACAGAAGTAATTACCAAATCGTTAGTATCCATCGCTCCAAGCTGGGTATTCATTCTAGGCGGCAACGTACTAAAGTAAACTTCAGGTTTATATCCAATGTAAAAATCTGGACTGGATGTAAACATTGAGTTACCAATAATAGAAGAGATACTAATGGAGCCATTAAAAGGTTTATAGAGATATCTACCGCCCGATCCGCTCAGATTTTGCACATCGCCTTGGGCTGATTCGGGAAAAGAATACTCACCAAGCGAAAAAATTTCTCCGTGTTTTAAGCCTCTGTTAAAATAAACAAAATTATTCCAAGCACTAAAGTAAGAAAATGCGTGATTAAAAGTTACATACGATTGAGTAGCACTGTCGTATGCAAGCCTTATCCCAGGCAATTTGACCGAGTTTCTTGATTTAAGTATAATTCCGCCCTTTGAGTAACTAGGTGAAGTAGCGGATCCAAGATGGTCTGAGTCTGCGGCAATCCCCTTGGCGGGGTTTGCTCGCGTGTTAATCGTATAGAAATTATTAGTAGAATCCACTCCGTCAACTACGTGAGTATCTCCGTAGTTTAAATATTCAAGATCGCCTTCCAGAGATTCAATTATAAACTTGTCCCCAATAACCATGCTTTCATTATCTACATATATTCTTGTTTTATCATTAGTCGTGTCATAATCAACAACAAGAACGTTTGTAATTTTTTCGCTTGGTTCTCCAGAAGCATAAATAGTCTTATTGCTTATTGAACAATCAGCACCAACGAATTGTTGAGTATTTTTTAGGTAAGGAGAATAATTGGTAAGCCTTTCAATTGTATTCATTCCGCCTTCTAGCAATTGGGCAGGAGTTTGAAATGTGCCAAAAAGAGAAGGTGAAACAGGTGTTGATGCCGCAGCCCTTAAGGCTGGAGTTGAAACAGTATTGTTATCAATGTTAGGAACAATGTTTCCTAATATCATTCCGTGCAAAGTAACGGAATACTGGTTTCCGCTCAAAGCGGTTCCCGTCATCTGGCCTGAAGTTTTATTAATACTAGGCGCATCGCTAAAGCCAAAGTAAAATCCAAGAGGGTGAAAATTATTATTAGAAGTCGATCCTAATCCGTTAAACATTCTGTAATCATTATATATATCCCAAGTGATATAGATTGGCTTATCTCTTTCACTTGCCATGTTTTCTGCGCCGCTATTGAATAAACCACTTGTGGCTGACCTGTTTGCAACTACTGAAATTTGATCAAAGTTTACATCTCTGTCTGTGCCCGTTTCTACACCATTAATATGTGAAGGTAAAAAATTAGTACCTGACCCAGCAGCAAGAACACCTCCGCTTGGTCCAAGTCCGTAATAGTACATATTCAAATAATTTGGAATGTCAGCAGCACTCATATCTGCTTTAGTAGAATGAATTGTACAAAGAAGAGTAATGTATCTATTACTAGTTACTAAAGGGGATCCTCCGCTAAGATTTAAAGAAAGATCACCGTTAGCAAATCCATTTGACGGATCGTCAAAAACTCCTGTTTTTGATTGAGCGAAAACGGAAGCTGCTTGCTCTGGAATTTCTGCAGTTTGCCAAATATCGTCTTCTCCAGTTGAAGGATCTGGAGGTTGGAAATTGGCGGCTCCACCTAACCCGACTGTGTGATAAAATAAATGTTCAGGCGTATCGTTGGGAGTAGCCAATGACCCAACTCCGTTTGATGTAGTGTCTGAATCATCTGTACCATCTGCAAAGTCTACATTTCCAGTTCTTTCTAACCTGACTCCTTCTGTAGTTTTAGTTAAAGTTGCCCATATAGTATTGGATGAGTTAGCACTAGTATCCCCACCGCTCCCATCGCCATTTAGAAACCAAGGGTACTGGACAATCCCCGCTGCTTCAGCATGGCTTGTTGAGTACCCAGGATTAAAGCCTGTTGTAGTGTCACTTGTAAGAGCTGCGAGATTTACAGAAGCAGATTGCCCTTCTGATATAGCATCGTTTACCATCAATGGTAAACTGGGGCTTCTTGTAACTGACATGTATAACTGATCAAAACCTAATTCATCTGAAGGAATAACTGCAACAGAATTAATTAAAGGAGTTGTTCTGTTGTTGTAATCAGGACTTCCTAACTTGTGTTTAAATAAAGCCTTTTCTTTAGATACGTCTAAGTTTACTGCTGAAATAAGTTTACCAGTGTTTGTAATAAGCCAAAGTATTGAGATTGGCGTTCTTGCATATGCCATTGCTTTTACGCCATCTTTTAGCAAGTGTTCGCTAAAGATGGATTCCACCTGCGGGCGGAATCCATCTGCGTCTTGGCTGTATTGCATACTCAGCAACTTGTCTCCAAGTTTGCTGATGTAGTAAATTTTTCCGTCAATGTATTCTGCTGGAACTTTGGAAGACCCTTCTTCTGAAATCATTCTCATTGAAAAATTCGATGGCGTTACTGCACCGCCTGAACGGAGCTTTTGAGAAAGGTAAATTCCATTGGGCGTGCCTGCTATTAACCCATAATTAGTTGATTTTAACCAAAGGATTTTGTCTGCTAAACCTTCTTCTATACTGTAAACAAATCCGTGATAATCAAATGTAACTGGATTATAAGTGGAGGCAACTGACCAATTACTTAAGTTATCCCCTTTAATTGTATTTGCAACATTCGCTCCCCAATCATCTGGTTCAAAGTTATTAAAATCACCCTTTACGGAAAAGGCAATAGAATTTGGTGATTCGTCGTTTGTTGAATATACAAGTCTGTTATCAAAAATAGCTACACAGGAAGGCCATCCACCCGTTCCGTCAGGTTGAGCTTCTTCAAATAAATGACCAATCTTTGTTGTGCCAGTTAATCCTACAAAGTAAGGAAATTCTCTGTGTCGATACATATTTAAAGGCTTAGTAATTCTGTACCTGTAAGCCCTTAACGGATTTGAATGAGGTGTAGACGTAGACGTTTTTATGTATGGTTCAACGCTTCCTTCTAGAAAGAAAAAAGCAGGTGAACTAACGCTTTCAAAATCAGCCAAGGAACTAACGCTTACGCCGGAAATGCTAGAAGTATCACCATTGGGAGATATTGAAGTTGATGTGTTTTGACTTCTGGGCTTTGTTCCATCAATGTAATCTAGAAAATCCCCCGTAGAATCAAAAGGATTATGTCGAACACTTCCTTGCCCTTGAGTGGAAAATAACGGCTTTCCGACAGGACAAGCAATTCGTAATTTTCTACCAATAATCGAAGGGTCTGCGTTAGTTCCGCTTGCAGCAGTAACAATATCAGGAGAACCTGAACTTTTCCAAAGATAACCATTTGTACCAGTAATAGATAAATTATACAGTTTAATATTTGATTTACCTGTATACCCAAGATTATCTCCATCAACCCCTCCAGTTGACGGAGTGCTTGAACCAGTACCAGTCATGTAGTGACCACCTCCCCAAGCAACGCCTGGGTAAGTAGGTCCATTTCTCCAAGGACCATAATTTGTATAATGACGACAGATTTTAAAGTTATTCAATCCCAATCTTGTAATTTTTCTAGGTTGATAATTGGGGTGTGTAATAAAAATAAAATCTCCTGCAATTGCGTACTGCAAATCGTTTAACTCTGATTCGAGATAAGGAATTGGCGAAGTTGCAGTACCGTTTGAAGAGGGATCTGTTTGCCCAATAAAATCAGTTCTAAAAATAGTTTTTGGACTACTTACAAGATCTTGTAAAACACTCCCTGTAGTGTCAGTTGTTCCTGCTGAGAAAAAACTCCATTTAGTTGCTGTATTATTTGCTGGCCTAGAAGTTGCAGCTCGGGTAGGATCGGCAGTAGCCGCCTTTGCTACAAAGTAGTTATTAGGAGCAGCAGCGTAACCGGAACCCCCTACGCAAAACTTGGGGTTCCAAGTAATTCTAACAACATCTACTGGCTTGTAAAAGCTAAGACTTGCACCATCACTGTCTTTATTAATAGTTGGAGAAGCTGAGATGTCTCGATCTACAGAGTGAATCCAAAAAACAGAAGTTGCAGTAATTGCATCAGGCGCAGCGTAAGCAATATCGTCTGTACCTGTCTGCTTAGACATCGTAAAGCTAGAAATGGCGCTTGTGCCGTCTAATCCTGAAATCGTAAAGGGACCAGCTCCAGCATCGTAAGGAAAAGAATTCTTCCCTTGAAAAATAAATTCACCGCTTGCAGATGCGTAACTTCTAGTAGGGCTACTTGTATTGTCATTACTTGCAACTGGGTATTGTGTTTCATCAATAAAGATTGATGAACTAATTGATTTATGAACAGTGTCGGAAAGACCAGATTCAGTATATTCGTATTTAACAGATTCGCCGTGCCTGAAGACTCTCATTTTCCTTTCAGTAAATTCGATTAAGTAACTTTCTTCTTCTGAAAACTTAAACGGAATAAGCCTTGCTTTTTCAGGAGCACCAACGGAATTAACTCCCGCAGTCATGTCAACGTATTCTGTACCGGGTCTAGGAATTAAATCTCCCTTGTTTGTGCAAAGAACATTTTGACTATCAGATAAAGAAGTTTGGTATTTATCTAAATCAGACCTTGATTCTAGGTCAGGACTAATCTCTCCCCCAGAAAACGTTTTTTGCTCAATGTTTATTTGAGTCAAACTACTCGCCCCATTTCGTCAGACCACGTTGAATGGTAATCCATTACAGAAGAACCTTCTTGAGCGTCTATTGATTTAGCTTGAGATAAAGCCATTGTGTATTCTTTAACAATAAGCTCAGTAACGGAAGCAGTCTTTACTAAAAGTTCGGAAAGCTTAAGGGCTATTTTTAAAGATAAAACTTCGCAGAACAAAGAATCTACTCCGCTTTGAGAAGTAGAAAAATCTACATCTCCAATATATTTTATGTGTATTTTTTCTCCTGAATTACAAAGCAAAGATCTTTGAGGAATAGTTGCACTTGTAGTGTTGCTGGACTTTTCTACTACAAACTCTTCACCAGCATTCAAGTCTTCAACATCTAAAAGTCTAATAACATCGTCTGGTAATTTATATACGTATTGCCATCTAGACTTTTTTTCTGATTTAATACTTCCTACTGAATAATCAGTATTCCCAAAACCAGAAAGAGATGTTCCGTTTACGGAAAATCCATACCGATCGCCTGAAGCGTCAACGGGTACAGAGCCTGCTGTTTGGTTAGCCAGCCCTCCTTGATCGCCTAACTTATTGTATAAAGAAATATAAAGTTCAGGACTTGCTAAAGCGCCGCCAGTTCGGTGTGTGGTAGTTGCATTATTCCCATCATGCCAACCTCGTTTAACGTAATACCATTTGTCATTAAGAATAGTATAAGGAGTTCCGCTAAGATAAATTGCGTCATTGTCTTGAATATTGTGATCAAATCCAATAGAAGAAGCCGAAGGCGCTACGCCTTGCGGTCCGTCTGTGTGTTCCTTGCTTCTTAAGTCGAGAACAACGGGATTATTTAATTTTGAATTAGAATGATCTTGATCGTAAACAGTTCCATTAGAAGCGTCTCCTGAGTAAAATCTACGTATTGTTATATTCTGAGGACTTAACGATACTGGTCTTATTAAAGTCGTTCTCTTAACTGCAAAATTCCAAGGATGAGATCGCAATAACTCTCTTTGCCAATCCTTAAAATGTATATTTAGCAATGCAAGACTTTGCTTTGTATCACCCGCTGAAATAAGAGTGCTAAAGCTGGTAGCTGTGCCAGTAATAGTTTGCAAACCAAGACGTATTAATGCCCTGTTGGCAATATCAACTTCAGATTGCGCCATTTCCTACTCCTAAAGTTGACTACTGATGTGATCCGTAGTCTACAGAAAATCCTAATCTTGAAGAAGTCTCACCTCCGTCAAACGTAGGAGATCTAAGGAAAGAACACCCCAGGTAACAAATGTCATCTTTCTTTATTAATCTATCCGCAGTTCTATTTAGGAAAGTTAAATTTCCGTAACTAGAATAATCTTTGTTGTATTCGTGCATTTCCTTACCAAGACTATGACAAGATCTGCCAACCGCATTCCAAGTCATAATTTCACCAGTGTCTTCATTTAATGGAATTGAACCGTCTGCTGCTGAATTTGTGTTAGTGCTATAAATATGTCTAATTCCCTTATTTCTAACAAAAGTAAAAGTTGCTGTTTGATTTGTTGAGGTTGCTTCTATGTTTACGTAGCTACCAGCAAGATTAGCAGGGTTAGAACTTAGAGTAAAATCGACAGTAGTTGATCCGCTATTTCTTGTGTAATTTTTTATTGTGTAAGTTCCGGAAGAAATAGTGCTACTTCCGCTTACTGTAATTGTTTGATCGTTATACCAATCCTTAGCATTGATCATATCGCTCGTTGTAAAAGTAAATTTAGTTCTATTATTGCCAGCGTCATCTGTAATTGACAAACTGTTTGTAGTAATTGTTTCTTCATCCCAAAGAATTGGTTCTTGAGAGGTTCTGTCTCCTAAGTAAATATTAACAAGAAAAAAATTACTGGAGTCAAACTTTGCATCAGTCGAAACCTTAATGGAATTTAAAACATCTGTAGCTCTTAATTTGGCAAAAATAAATACGTCTTTAGCTTCTTGCCAGTTTTGTGAGTCTAATATTGAGATTGGAGAGCTTGTTTGATTTTTACTGTAAGTTGAATTATTTTCTAAAATCTGATTAAAGGGCTCTGTTCTGTTTATTCCATTTGTATAATTAATTACACCAGCCGCGTTGTAACCCTCGGTGCTTACATGATCGTCTCCTAGTTTACCTTGGTTCCATACAGCAGAACCTCTGTAAATATTTCCGTTTGACCCCCAAGTTCCAGCAGGCATAATTAAATCCTTTTAAAAACAAAACAAAGTAAACACATCAGGGAAGCGGCTTGAGCCGCTCCCCTGTGTGTTTGTATTAATCAGTCGCCAGCGGTGTACTGGAACTGGAACGTAAGCGTGCCAGCCGTTGTAACATCACCAGATTCATTAGTGGCAGCAACAATAAAATTGCCACCAGAAGAAGCAGTACTCAAACCAGCAACAGACCACAACTCAATGCCACGAGCAGCAGCAACTGTATGGTCAGCAGACCCAAAAGTAACTTCAGCCGCAGCGTCAATATCTGCAAGGCTGTTTTTACTACCTACGAGTGAGCCAATAGTTCCAGCTTCATTAACATTGTAAATACCAATTTCAATGTCTAGGTTATTGCCACTAGAAAGATCAGCTCCAGTACCAAGGTCGATTCTGAAAATTCGATCATTCTTTCCAAACATAGCAAGAGACAAAAGGTCTTCGCCTGCGGATTCGTCATCTAAAGGAATGTGACAAGTACCATACTTTAGCCGCATTCTGGCGTGACTTACGCCAACAGATGCTCTGAACTGCGTGTTTGGAGTTAAGTTTGCAGTGCCATTCTGAGCACCATCCGTAAGAAGACTAGAATACTGATAAACAACAGCCATTTTCATTTCTCCTCTAGCACGACACCGCGCTAGAAATGTGAAAAGGAGTTCCCCTAGAACTACATTGCTCTAGGGGAACTCAATCTCGTTTAATTATTAATTACGCTGGACCACTATCGTCCGCATAACCAATCGTTAGCTTAGCTTCTTCCATTCGGGCCGAACCAAACGAAGCAGAGTAATAAATCTGCGTCGAGTAGCTCTTGTCCGCACGTTCAGTAATTCGAGCAGAAGTGCCTGCTTCGCCAACTCCAGTAGAAAGAACGATCCCGCTCTTCTTCCAGAAGAAAACAGGACGATTGCTGTCCGCGGCACCATCAGCGGCACCATCTGTATTTGGATTAACAGACTGTGCAATTTGGATAAACTTAAACCCTAAATAGGTGTCAATCTGTCCAGCAACAAGCGCCTTGACGGTATTGAAGTCAGAGCTGCTGATTCGATTGTCGTCGAGAAGCTGAGCAATCTGATAAGCAGTTAAACAACAAAACATATCTTCATCGCTGGTATCTTCAGCCATAAGATAAGTTCTTGCCGTAATCAGCTTTTCAACCGTAATCGGACCATCGTCCGAGCCACTCGCCGACCCAAAGGCAACATTGACTGCGCCAGCGCTTCCTGAGCCCGTTTCACCCGTCGTCTGCGTCTTCGTGAAAGCATCAAGGATAAGTTCATCCTTCTTGCGTCCCATCGCATATGCAGCATTCGTCGAGTAAGCGTTGCCTGGATCGTTTAGCAGTCGAAGACGATCCTGACGGTCAATCAGATCCGCCCACTCGTAATCATTGAGCGTGACGTTTCGTCTCGAATGGGGCGTGTTGACAATTGGCGTATCGCCGTGTCGGCTCGTTCGCTGCACAACAGCGGTCGAACCAATCTGGTCGTAATGGTCCTGCTTGGAAGACTGCATTTCATTACGAACGGTGTTCTGGAGCTTAGAACCCTTCTGTTGCGAAAGGATATCAATGCCCTGCTTAAATCCCTGGATAAAGGAAGTTGTAATCTGGGTAGACATAGCTACCTCCTGTTTTACTTAGAGTTTAACAGGATGGGGCTGCCCGCAATCGGACCCTTTCCCTACAGATTTACGCCTCTGTGGCAGGGCTCTTTACCCAAGCATCGGACTCGTAAAAGCTACCCGATATCCTAAAGATTGCATTAATTATCAGGATATGCAAATGATAGCAATCTTTCTCTTTCTTTGACAAGCTCTTGTTTGGAAGGATGAAATTCTTGGCTAAACAAGATCGCTGCTTTTTCTGGATCAGACATAATCTGAGAAAGCTTTGCGTTGGCTTCTTCTGGGCTCATTGCACCGTAATTAGTATTTGTTCCTTCTAGCAAACCTTTTTCCTGAAAAGAATTTCCAATTTCTGCCATCATTTTAATGAAAGCAGGTTCGTTTCCTAATTGCGTTCCGTTTGAAAGCTCTATTGACGCCAAGGTGTCAGGGTTGCCTTCAGTCAATTTATTTAAAGCAGAAGCACCAATATTGGTCTTTGCCTCAAAGGATCGTCCCCATTCTTTTCTTAAACCAGAAATATTTTCTTCTGTAGTTAGCTCTGCTTCTTTAAATAAATTTTCGTCTGCTGATTCTTGCCAGGACGAAAAAGAATTAACTATTTTGTCGTATTGATCTGAACTTAAATTTGCATTAAAAGATGCTTCTGCAAGTCTTTGAAATACGTCATTGCTTTGATCAGGAGGGACTTCATAACCCTCTTGGTTTTCAGGAATCCCCATTTCTGATTTGTATTTGTTCCAAGTCTCTGGAGAATCTTCAGCATTGGGAACAATGACGCCTTTGCGCCCAAGCATCGATTGTAAATTAACGTGTTCCTTAACAAGATCGTTTACATTATTGAACTTGGATACAGAAGGGTCTTCTCTGAATTGAGAATCTACTCCATCCAAAAAAGATGGAGTAGGCGCAGATTCAACTTCTGTTACTTCGCCGTCTTCGTTGCTTTCGGCTGTTTCCTCATTCATCAATCATTTGCCTTTCTTTTAGTTCATTAACCATATCAACCGCATGGATCATTCCTACTAGATTCAAGATCCTGGTAACAACTCTTCTTTGACCGCAGTTGTAACTAGTAGAATAAGGGTCTGTTGCAAAACCTTCCCCGAAGTAACCAACGAAATTAATTAAATCATCAACTACTTTTCTTCCATCTGGATTATTAAACACAGCAGAGTAAAGTGATGCTTTTTCCTTGTCAAAAACTGTGTTATTCACTAAAACCTTCCTCTTAGTTGATTTAAAACGTCAGCAGTTTCAGCGCCGCCATCAGGCGCAGAAGTCAGGCTTTGAGCTTGCTGAAGCATTTCAGAATTTTCTTCTTTCTCTGCCATTTTGGCTCTGTTTTCATCCCGATCACTCCTTAGCTTTTTAATTTCTTTAGTTGTACGCATGATTGAAGGATCCGCCGCAAAGTCATTATGAATTGTCTTTGCAACCTTATCAGGATTGTAGTTATCAAGCATTTCTGGATAGACTTGAGAAAGAGCAATAATTCTTTCAAGAGCTTTCATTGTTGCTTCGGCTTCTTGAATTCTATTTGCTCTTTGAGCAGGCGATATGTAAACAACCTTAACGCCTTTCTCTTGTAAGGAAGGAGGCATCATTGGAATGAGCCTATTCTCTATACCAAGCTTCAATGACCTTTCGACCATAGGTTGAATTAACTCAACCTTAATTCTTTGGAATACTGGAGCAATCCATTGCTGCGCTCTTTGAGTTAACTCTTGGACATGAAAAGCAGTAAGTTCTTTGCTGTCAGTAATTTGAAGTATGTCATGGTGGTAAGCTTTTCTAATTGAATTCTGAAGACGCTCAATTTCAGCGTTTGCAACGCTGAAATTAGCTCCTGAATTAAGGGGACGAATAGGTTCCATTGAGCCAGGAGAATAAGAACTTACAAAATTGATGGCCCCGGGAGTAGTCTTTGGTCCCTGTATTACGCCATCGTCAGATACAAGAAGTGGAGGGTCAACAGCTTTTTGAGCCTGTTTAATCCACGTCTTTACGACCTGATTAAGGGTACGCGCAAAGGGATCCGCAATTACCCCGGGGCCACGTCCATAGACTTGCCCTGCATCGGTTCTCCAACGAACAACGTGGATAGGAAGCTCGTCGTACTCCTCAGTTGTAACAATATCACCTTCTGATTCTAAGAGTTGATAGGAAATAACTGAATTGTATTTATCGGGGTGAGGACTAAATGTGTGTAACCAACTCATCTCCTCCAATCCCTTGCCTGCTTTATTTGCTTTTAATATTAAATCTGGCGTTTTGCTTCCAAAAATTCTTTCAGCTTGTTCGTTTTTTAACGTATATCTCCTAAATACCTTATCAACAGTTCCTTTTGTGTCTTGATCAATGAAAATTTCGGTAATGGGTCTAGAAGAAAAAAACAATGAATGTTTAAATGGATCATAACCAGAATGGATAGCTCCATAACCATAACCAGTTAGATCGCCAAGCGTTTCGTTAATTTGGGTTGGGAAACGACAAGCATCACTCCTAAAGATATTTTGAAGATTAATCCTTGCATTTTCAAACCAAAGAACTTCTTCATCGGTTGTTTCAGACTCTTCCAATGAATCAAGGTAGACCCAGTTTGTTTCAGTATTAATAAGAATTGCCTGAATGGCATTTGTAAGCATGAACCATGAGTCCATTGCTGTTCCGTCATAAATCTTGCTGTCTTCAGGGGATTTACTTCGTGATTGTTGCTGAAAATCAGATCTAGCCAATTGGTAATCTGAAATAGCTTGGTATCGAGACTCCCAAGGAACTCTTTTGTTTTTCATTTCTGAAAAAACATCTCTACATTCTTTGGCAGTCTTTACCATTTAGTAGCCCGTCTTTTTTGATTTGGGTTGTGATGGACCGTGAAGCATCATATTGGTTGGCGCTTTAGAAGCCATAGTTGTCTGCATTGCAGATAAAGCACTTTTAATGCGTTTGTCTTGCTCTACTTCTTCTTCCACCATCCACCAAGGTTTATCGTTCTTTGGTGTAGGCTTGCTGCCACCGAGTAGCATAGCCACCTCAATTCATTAGAGGGTTGTAATCGAGCCCCGTAGACTCAACCATTAATCTCTTTGTTTCAGTTTTAGCGTAACGCTTCATCATCCAAGCGTACCTAGCTGATGATATAACATCATCGTACAATTTTACAATCTTACCAGATTTCCTGTGATACTGACCGATTTCGTCTAAAAGAGGTTTGCAATGTGAGAAAATCTTAAATTTACCAGTTAGCATTGCTTCAAGCATTTCTTGCACTGGAGCTTCTACGCCAAAGCCACCAGATATATTTGTGGCGTGATCTGGCAACATTTTAAGTCCATGATTTCTGTACATTGTTGCAATTTGTTCACCTGAAGATTGATCATGCTTGTATCCATCGTGAGGCCAAGCAACTGGATAGTTGCCCCACGCTTTTAATGCTGCTGCATGTATTGCGATAACTTCTCTGCGCTGTTTGTAAGCGGCAGTAATATAGAAAGCGTCGTCATCGCGATCCCAAGCACAAAGGCAAGCAGCAGTAGGATGATCCCATCCAAAATCAACTCCAATAATTTTAGACCAGTGAGACGGAATCTCGAACGGATCAACGACCAACTCACTTTCTGGGACAGGAAAGATAAGACCCTCGCCCAGCATTGGTTTTCCTTGAGTTCTAGCTTCGACTTCATGCAGGGGAGTTTTAGCAATGATTTCTTCGATTTGACTGGGGCTAAAATGGCCCGCATCGTAAATAGTCATCTTGACGAGGCCCTTGGCCTCGTCCGAGACTTCGGGGTAGAAGAGACGAATAACTTGAGTCATGCCCATGAGCGGCGTAGCCGTGATGTAGGTAATGCCCTGAGTTGCATTGGTACGAGTCACGCCTTCTGAATAAACGTCGGCAGGCGGCTCTTCATCAAACCACACGACGTGTACTGGAACGCCCTGCCACTTTTCTCGACCTTGATCATATGTTTTAAATTTAAGAGTAGAAACGCCTCCGCTGGAGTGCCGGACAGTAACAATGTCCGCTGAGTCACTAACTCCTTTAGCACGCTTTACTTCGAGAACTGAAGAGGCTGGGAGGGAACCCGTTCCCCATTGCTCTGGTGAATCACCGAGCAGGACTCGTTGGGGATTGTCTCGGGTAGTTTCGGAGCTATTCCCTGAAGCCCATGCTCTAATTGGGTGTGTAAATCTGTGGCCTTCCCACCAATCCGGGTAGTTTCCCGTCAAGTGCATAGCCATTTCCATGCCGCCTGAAAGGGTTTTCCCGAGCTGATTTCCAGCCATAAAGCACCGTTCTCGTTTAGTGCTTCCTACCTTGTGGAACTCCATCTGCTTCAGATAGGGCTTGTAGTTCTCCAGCTTCCGGCGTGATATCTCGCGCAGAATCTGCGCCTTGCGCTGGAGATTCTTGTATTCCTCCGCTTGGTCCAAACTCATCCTCCAGCATCTTGACTTCTAGGCGAAGTTCTTCGATGGATCTGTTTGCCATTTCATTCTTACTTTCAGACTCTGAGAATAAACCAAAAATGCGCGCAAGGCTATCAAGGTATCCCTTGTGATCTTTGTAACGGTTTAGCTCTCTGGCGTTACGAACTCCCCATGCGTATTCATCAAGTATGTTTTTCTCGGTCAGCAGCGACCTGTTGATGACCATCTCTGCTCTTTGAACAGCGATGTGACCGATACGGACACGAATGTCTTGTCGTTTAACAAGAGCAGAAGGTCTACTTCCTACTTGGCCTCCTTCTGGTAAGCCAAACGCTGCACGATAAGAATCTGGAAGGCTTCTTCCAGTTGCCACATGGACGGAGAAGATCTCATGCCGCATGTTGTCCAGCGGAATCCCGAGCTTCTCTTGATCCGTGAGGTTTTCATATTCTTCAAGGATCTCATCAATCATTTATCATGCTTTTCATCTTAGCAAGTAGTGCTTTTTCTTCGGGATTTAAGGTTTTTCCTGTACGAAACTTTGCTCTTACCTTCCGCATTGCTGCGTTATGGCCGGGAAGCCCATCCCTGTTTTTTGGTTTTTTGGCTTCGCGACTCTGCCGGTTTTTCCATTCGGAGCCTTTGTTTACCCCGCCTTTGGGTGTAAGTGCAGTAGAAGGTCTTTGAGTATTGTTATTGTTAACTGACTCAGGTGCAACTGTGTTGAACTTATCCGACACTTTTATTCTCCAGGCACAAGAGTACTTAAACGTTGAAAGAGAACTAAACAGTGATATACCTTATCCCCAACAGGGGATCAGGTATCATGTCGCATTTACGGAAGCGAACCCGTAATTAATATTATAAGAGCTTTTAAAAGGTGTTGTCAACTAAAATGTCTTCAAAGTTTGATCCCATCACCCCTGAAGATTTAAGGCTATTTCGTAGCAAGCATTCCCTTACGCAACGCCTGCTGTCTAAAGAACTGGGTGTATCCAAAATGACAGTATGGAGATGGGAAAACGGTCACTCTCGAATACCTAAAATCATGCCAGTCACCCTGCGTGGGTTAAGACACATATTTAACTCTAGAAAAACAGCTAACAGAAGAAGAGAACGTACAAGATTAATCAAAGAGCAGGATAGACTCATCAAGTTAGAGAAGACTCTAAGATTGTTGCCAAATAAAGTGAGGGATCAATTGCAGTACCATAGATGATTTTCGTCCCAGACTGAGGATCGGATATTATAACCATAATAAATAAACCAAAGTGGGGGGTACCCCGACCCAAAGAAGACACCCCAAGCTAAAAGGGACACGGGACTGTGATCAATCAGTGCGTTGACGTGACGCACAGTCTCTTAGACGCACGGTAGGGTAGGTCTATTATTTTGACTACAATCGTACCCTCTCTTAGCCATCACTTAGAGTAACCTCACCCTCACACTCGCTGTGTTAGCTATCAGTGCCACGTAAGTGCCTGTTCTCATTCACACTTGCATGTCACGCGCTGTTCATATCTAGAGATCTGTATGCTGTATCAGTTGGGGTAATCATTGCGTGCGCTTCGCTGGGATTAAAGAGACCCTGCGGGTTTCTTTAAAATCATCCGGCGGAACGCACAACGCAACCATACTCAAGAAGAAAGTAAGTACCCCTCGCGGGGCGGAGAGCGCCTTCGGCTCCGCCCCTTAAGGGGGAAATGTAAATGTAAGTATGATGTAAAAGAAAAAAGTAGTCCGTCAGCGAGCAAGCTCGCGCTCGGGCGAACGAAGTTATTCTTCATAGAAGTATGTCGAGGTCGCCCTTATGCCTTCGGCGAGGAGCGCTTCGCTATGAGGAAGGCATGGAAAGGGTAAGTGGGGATTTACACCCGGCAATGAAATGCTGAATACTTGCCCAAGGTGCCATGAATTGCGCTAACGTAAAAAGAAACGCCGCAGCCCACTTTTTCACACTTGGAGACACTTTGATGAAGCAGACACTTAGCCAGTTCTGGCTCTCAGCCCCTCGCGAACCTCGCGAGTCACACCGGCCACGCTTCAATAGTAACTGGCCCGCACCGGCAGAACTTACCGAAGGCCACCACCGCGAAGACCAGCCGCAAGAATTCCCGGACTGGCTGCTAGAACGCGCCGAACGACTCAGCGCACTATGCGACGGAAGCACCGAAGACGACGCCTTCCTAATAGCTGAACACCTCAGCGACTACTACGCGGCGCGAAACTTCGAAAACGGACAGTGCATCACCGTTGGCTGCACAGAGCGAAGCGAGTCTGCGTTGAGCCTGCGTTGCCACCTGCACCAACCCTATAGCCACGGAGAACGCCCAGCGCCTTACGGATTCGACGACTCCACCAGCGAAGACGAAGAACGCCCGTTCATCGAATACGAAGACCATTACAGCACGTACACGCGGGTCAGTTGGCGACGTTCGCGAACAGCCCGCAAAACGCAGCACTACACCACGCAGCAAGACACCTACACCAACGACACACAGGAGAACATCTGAAATGGCACGCCGAAACTTTACCGCAACGAACCGACCCCAGCACCGAAATAGCGTAGTCGCCGAATCAGTCGAGGCAGGAACCTACCGCGCTTTTATTACTCAGCTTGCAGTGCGAAACACACCCAGCAAGAAGACCGGAGAAGACGAAGAAAAAATGCTCATCCGCTTCAGGCTCGAGGGCGAAAAGATCGACCGCACCGAATGGTTCCCGCTCAGCTGGGCAGCGCTCGACAACCCGAACGGAGACAATCCCGCACTCTGGAACCTGTTTAACGACATCGGGTACGCCACGAAAGCAGAACCCGCCAAGAACGCCGAAGACGGCCCGAACATCTTCGAAATTGACGACGAAGGAGAAGAATACCGCGCCGCCATCGGAGATTACAAGCTAGCCCGACCCACCGTCCTACTCGAAATCGACCAGCGACTAGCTAAAAACTCATTCGAGCGGGACACGCGAGCCGACGAGCGAGGCATGCTAAACACCATCACGGAAGTCTGCGCAGCACCCAAGAAGACGAAAAGCAAGAATCAGAAGGTAGCAGCCAAGACGGCAGCCAAAGCAACGGACACCATCGCAGAGGAAATCCCGTTTTAGTCAATTGACCTCAAGAAAGCCCCGCCCAGACGCTCGGGTGGGGCTTTCGCTTGCCCGAAACCCAAAAAATTTTCGCGCTTCGCGCGTTTTAAGGTCGCATCTAAAGATGCGGTCGCCGCTTCGACCTCGCTGCGCTCGGTGCGCGTCTCGAAAAGAAGGAAGGAATGAACGCGCAAGCGCTCTAGCTCGCCTCCGGCTCGATTTCAGACAGTTCCTGTCTAGGACTGCGACCAAAGACTGCGTCCTTGGAACCTGCAAAAAGCGGCAAGCGCTCGCTTCGCTCGCTCTCGTACCCAGGGGAAAGGTCCCAAATAATGACAACAGAATTATTCCTAATAATCGTACCTCTAATATATGCAGCAATACCAATAGTATTCTTAGTAATACTAATAAAGAGGAAAAATGATTAAATTCACAGGGTTCGGTAAAAGATACTACAAAAGCGGAAAAAACAGAATGAGATGGGAATGCCCATGCTGTAAACCACACCCAAAACACATGCAAATACACAAAAAAATAGAACGAAGAACAAATAAACTCATAATGAATGAAGAGATTAAAGCTGAAGCTGACTGGCTGCGGCCATCTTAACTTCCAGATTGAAGAGGAGGACTGATCGTGAAACTTAAAGAAGCTATTCAGATAGTGGTGCAACTAGCAGCGGAAAACATAATCTCTGAGAGTGACGCTAGAGATAACGGCATAGAGGAAGAGCGGGATAAGGCGTGGGATGCTTGTCGTGCTGTTGAAGATCTCGCATTGAACATAGAATTGGCAAAAAAGATACACAATGATTAAAACACTCAAGCAAGTAGCAAACGTAATCGCTCAACAATCATCAGAATCAAAAATAAAATCAATAGCAATGATGCCAGTATCATTCGCAACAGTAATAGGAATCAAAACAAGCGAAGCCATTCAAGATATTACAAATATCTCGAATGGCTGCTCATACAAAACCAAGAACTCAAGGAAACCAACAAAATAATGGCAACACTCATAGGTAACCTAGTCATAGTATTAGTAATAACAGTTGTTGCCAATAAAATGTTCGGATCAAGCGACGTAATAAACCAAAAAGCAAGAGACACACTACACACAATAGACGCAAGCCTAAACGAAAAACAAAAAACAAAAAACAAAAAGAAAAACCCAGAAGACTTCTGCACCGCAAGAGACTACATGCAAGCAGCAAGCATAATCACACACAACGGATCAAAAGAAGCTAGACGAGAACTCGGAATATCAAACAACCAAGCATTAAGACTCAGACACAAAATGATGCGACAAATAAACTAAAAACAAAAAAATGCTTGAGTCGGCGTAATACCACTGTACGTTAACCAGTGGTGCGGCTTGGAAGTTAGGCGTAAACGCCAAGCCAGTTAAACGTCCGAGCAGGTGAAAGGCCTGCGATTGATACGGTAAAAAATAAAGGTGCTTCGCACCACCCTCGTACCTCGGGGGTGGTGCTTTTCACCTAAAAAATAAAGTCCCAAATAATTTTTTTAAATAGAAAGGGAAATATGTGTACGACAAGATAGAGAAAATTCTAAAAGCAGGAGAAGAAATACTCAATAATGCAAACAAGGAAAAAGAAAGAGAATCTATTTTAAATGTATTAGAACTAGATAGCCTATCATCTTTTTTTCTTGGAATGTCAATTGTCTTATATGTAGTTGAATCAAACGGAAACCTAAAAGACATTGATAATATAACAAGTAAAACAATCGTAATTATGAATAACAATAAAAAGAAAAACATACTTTATAACTAGGAGTCCCAAATGTCTCATAATGTAGAAAAGATGATGTTCACAGGCAAGAAGCCATGGTGGTATGGTAATCAACACCAAGAAGCAGCAGTGGGAGTTGATCTAGGAGAAGGACCAGTTACATCAGCAGAAGCAATTGCAGCCGCTGGACTAGACTGGGACGTATCAAAAACTGCCTCTTACTTTTTCACAAACGAAAGTAACTATATCGAAGTACCAGATCAGAAGTTCTTGGTCCGAACAAGCGATAACACCGTACTCGGACGTTGTACAGATCAGTATCAACTATTCCAAAATCGAGAAGCTTTTACTTTCCTCGACGGCCTAGTTGACAGTGGTGACTTGCTCTACCACACGGCAGGTTCTCTCGAAGAAGGGAAACGGGTCTTCATCCTTGCCCAAACACCGGATACGTGGACGATCACCCGCAAGTCAGGTGCGACTAATACACATCACGCATTCCTTCTTACTTCAATTGGACATGACGGAAAGTCATCCATTAACATGATGCCCACTGATGTTCGCGCAGAGTGCGCGAATACAGTTGGCTATGCGGAAAGCACTGCAAGTAAGCAGAACCTTATGTTTCGCATTCCACACAAGGGAGACGTACTCGAAAAGCTAGAACTTGCATCTAACGCAATTCAAATTATCCGTGGTGAATCAGACGAACGTCGAAGAGTTCTCCAGGAATTTGCTCAGCAATCAATGACACAAGATGAGTTTATCGACTTTGCAATTGAAGTATTTCTTGGGCTAGATGGAACGAAGAAAGAAATGAAGAAGATCATTGCGAGCTTTTACGAAGATGCACCAAAGCGAAGTCAAGTAATCATGAAGAACAAAGTATATACTGCAACCGGACTATTTCATAATGGATATGGGAATGAAGGAAACAGCTCATACGACGCTCTGCAAGCCTTTACTGAATACTTCGATCATTTCGACCTTAACCATGTAAAGGACAAAGTGGAGAAAGGAAAGAGGGCAGCAAAAGCAGTAACTAATGCGTGGATGGGTGATGGAGCCCAGAAGAAAAACCTTGCGTACAAGAAGCTTGCGGAAAGAGCTAAGGTGCTGGCCTGAATCCAGTGTTAATGGGTCACGGTGGAGACGTACATAAATATGTCAGAAGCCGTGGCCCCTTTTAATTTTTATAAAGGAATAAAATGCCTACAGTAAGCTACAAGACAACTGAAATCATGAACATGGTAAATGATAATGTTGAAGAACTTAGCGATAATTTTGCTACTTGCATTAGCAATTCTCAAAAGAGTGGAATTCGCCATTCTATTGATTGGATACACATTGATTCTGATGGAAAAGAAAGCCGTTCTAATGCGGACTTCGATCCCTACAAGTCATTTGTTAGGGTAACTTTCTCTGA
>Ga0308011_10000140_pt1 | contig 39415 bp, 26 predicted proteins | sample Neamet177_FD_203144 | JGI IMG/M metagenome (GOLD analysis project Ga0308011, IMG submission 203144) | Marine microbial communities from water near the shore, Antarctic Ocean - #177 | ecosystem: Environmental > Aquatic > Marine > Unclassified | place: Southern Ocean | collected 2014-07-25 | reverse complement strand
TCAGATGTCACGAAACGAAATAGAAATGGTCAGACAAAGTCTGGATTATACTCTCTTTTTATCCCAATGGAGTGGAACTACGAGGGATTTATTGACGAGTACGGAGTTCCAGTCTTTACTAATCCTGATATCGATAGATTCGCACCAGACGGTGAACTGATAGATGTAGGTGTAATAGATAACTGGCAGAATGAAGTTGATGGTTTAAAAGATGATTCAGATGGGTTAAATGAATTCTACCGTCAGTTCCCAAGAACAACAGAACACGCGTTTAGAGACGAGACGAAAGGAAGTATATTTAATCTAACAAAGCTTTACGAGCAGATAGATTACAATGAAGAGATGTCTAGGACGTTAGGAATTACTAGAGGTAATTTTCAGTGGGTTAATGGAATTAAGGATTCACGAGTTATATTTTACCCAGACCCAAAGGGTAGGTTTAAGTTAAGTTGGGTTCCACCTCAGGAACTGCAAAACAATGTGGTTGTAAAGAATGGGGTTAAGCATCCTGGGAATGCTCATATGGGTTCTTTTGGTTGTGATAGTTATGACATATCAGGGACGGTGGATGGAGTTGGATCCAAAGGAGCTTTACACGGTTTAACGAAGTTTAGCATGGAAGATGCTCCGGCAAACAGTTTCTTTTTAGAATACCTATCAAGACCCCCGACAGCTGAGATGTTCTTTGAAGACGTTTTAATGGCTTTAGTTTTTTACGGGATGCCAATATTAGCGGAGAACAACAAACCACGTCTACTGTACTATTTAAGGCGAAGAGGATATAGAGGGTTTAGTATGAACAGACCTGATAAAATTTGGAACAAATTATCTGTAGCGGAAAAAGAAGTTGGTGGAATACCCAATTCAAGTGAGGATATAAAACAAGCACACGCCGCGGCTATTGAGATGTACATTCAAGATCACGTAGGTATTAAGCAAGATGGAACACATGGAGATTGTTACTTCAACGAACTTCTAAATGATTGGTCCAAGTTTGATATAAACAAGAGAACAAAGCACGATGCATCGATAAGTTCTGGTTTAGCTATAATGGCTAACAATAGACACTTGTACGCTCCAAACGCAACGGTTGAAAAACCAAAATTAAATATAACGGTTTCTAGATATTCAAATACTGGAAACAATTCACAAATAATCAAGTAATAAATATGGCAGAGTCTGGCATTAAAAGTTATTTCCCAAGTCAAACCGTAAGTGATGCTGAAAAGTTGAGCTACGAGTATGGTTTAAAAGTTGGTAAAGCTATAGAGCAAGAATGGTTCAGTAATGATGGTAGTTCTAATAAGTATGGGACCAATACTAACGATTTTCATAATTTAAGATTGTATGCTCGAGGCGAGCAGTCTATTCAAAAGTATAAGGATGAGTTATCGATCAACGGTGATTTGTCCTATCTTAATTTAGATTGGACTCCAGTCCCTATAATCTCAAAGTTTGTTGATATTGTTGTTAACGGTATGAGCTCTAGGATGTATGATATAAAAGCGTACTCTCAAGATCCTTATGGTGTTAGTAAGAGAACGGCTTATATGGACTCTATCTTAGCTGACATGCGAACTAAAGAGTTTAACGCTTTCACTGAAGACGCTTTTGGGATACAAGTCTCAGAGCACGACGAGGAGACGTTACCCGATTCTGAAGAAGAATTAGCATTACACATGCAATTATCATATAAGCAAGCCGTAGAGATTGCTGAAGAACAAGCTATAAATACTTTGTTGGACGGTAATAAGTTTGAATTGATAAAGAAAAGGTTTTACCATGATCTTGCTGTTATAGGTATTGGAGCTACAAAAACTAGCTTTAACACTTCTGAGGGAGTTGTTATAGATTACGTTGACCCGGCTAACTTAGTGTACTCTTACACAGACTCACCTTATTTCGATGACATATATTATGTTGGAGAAGTAAAGACCATTCCGGTTAATGAATTAGCTAAGCAATTTCCACACCTAACAGAGACGGATTTAGAGGAGATAATGAAGAGCAAGTTAAACCAAAGCTCCAACCACCGAGGAGATACTAATACTATCCAAGTAGTATACTTTAACTACAAGACCTATATGAACGAGGTTTACAAGGTTAAGGAAACTGGTAGTGGTTCTGCCAAGGTAATTGAGAAAGATGACTCGTTTGACCCACCTGAGAACGTGGATTTCAACTATTCTAAACTACAGAGATCTATAGAATGCCTTTATGATGGTGCTATGATTCTTGGTACTGATAGGTTACTTAAATGGGAATTAGCTAAGAACATGATGAGACCTAAGAGTGATTACACTAAGGTTAGAATGAATTACTCTATAGTCGCCCCTAGAATGTATAACGGAAAGATTGACTCATTGGTTAGGAAGATTACTGGTTTTGCGGATATGATCCAGTTGACTCATTTGAAATTACAGCAAATAATGTCTAGAATGGTTCCTGATGGAGTTTACTTGGATGCTGATGGTTTAGCTGAGATCGATTTAGGTAATGGAACGAATTACAGTCCACAAGAAGCCCTAAACATGTTCTTCCAAACAGGATCTGTTATCGGTAGGAGTTTTACTTCTGAGGGTGATCAAAACCCTGGGAAAGTTCCTATTCAAGAAATACAATCAGGATCTGGTGGTAATAAAATGCAAGCATTGATAGGTACGTATAATTACTATCTACAAATGATAAGAGATGTAACTGGTCTTAACGAAGCTAGAGACGGTAGTACTCCAGATAAGAACGCTTTAGTTGGTGTTCAGAAATTAGCGGCAGCGAATTCAAACACAGCTACAAGACACATGTTACAAGCGGGTTTATTCTTAACAGCTGAAACTTGTGAGTGTTTATCACTTAGAATATCTGACATACTAGAGTATTCTCCATCAAAAGACGCATTCATGCAAGCAATCGGCGGACACAATCTAGCTACGTTAGATGAGATGTCTGAGTTACACTTATATGACTTCGGTATATTCCTAGAGCTACTGCCAGATGAAGAGGAGAAAGCTTTGTTAGAAAACAACATTCAAATGGCTCTTCAGCAAAAGATAATAGACTTAGAAGATGCTATTGACGTTAGAGAGATTAGAAATGTTAAACTAGCTAATCAAGTACTAAAGATCAGGAGGAAAAAGAAGATGGAGCGCGATCAAAAAATGCAGCAAGAGAATATCCAGGTTCAAGCTCAAGCTAATCAACAAGCTCAACAAGCAGCTGCTCAAAGTGAGGTTCAGAAAAACCAAGCTATATCTCAAAGCCAAGCTCAATTAGAACAAATAAAAGCTGGGTTGAAAAATGAGCAAATGGATTTAGAAGTTCAGCACAAAATGAAGTTAATGCAGTTCGAGTTTGAGATCAACCAGCAACTTCAACAAATGAACATGAAGCAAGTCGATATGAAGGACACGGTTAAAGAAGATCGTAAAGATAGTAGAACGAAAATGCAAGCATCACAACAAAGTGAGCTTATAGATCAAAAACAAAACAACAAACCAGCTAAAAACTTTGAGTCATCAGGTAATGATATACTAGGTGGTGATTTCAGTTTGGGGAAGTTTGATCCTAGTTAGAATTATTAATTATTATTATATTATATTATGGAAGAAGAAAATGAAAAAGTAGTCGAAGAGACTACAGTCCCAACCGAACAGGTTGAAGAAACAAAATTTGAATCTGCTGATGACAACGATGTTGCTAAGGTGGATTTAAGCAAACCACCAGAACCAATCCAAGATGAAACTCAAGAAAGTAACACTGACGACAGCGGAGTGGTTGATGGCGTTGAAAATGCCGACACCACACAAGAACAAGAAGAAGTACAACCGGAAGTTCAAGCACAAGAAACTCCAGTATTAGAAGAAATTACTGATGAAGAGGTTGAAGAGGTTGAAGAGCAAGTTGTTGAAGCTATAGCGGAGGCTGAGGCTACCGGGAAACCCTTACCAGAAAATATCCAAAAATTAGTTGACTTTATAGATGAGACTGGTGGAGATATAAGTGATTATGTTAAGCTTAATCAAGATTACAATGAAATGGATAATGATGATCTACTACATGAATTCTATAAGCAAACAAAACCTCATTTAAACAACGAAGAAATTAACTTCCTAATGGAAGATACATTCTCATTCGACGAAGATGTAGACGACGATAGAGATATACGTAGAAAGAAATTAGCGCTTAAAGAGCAAGTTGCCAGCGCTAAAAGCCACCTAGACGGGCAAAAGTCTAAATACTATCAAGACATTAAAGGCGGATCGAAGCTCACAACAGAGCAACAAAATGCAATTAGTTTCTTTGATAGGTACAATAAGGAGTCAGGAGAGACTCAAAAGATAGCAGAGGCACAACAATCTACTTTCTTAAGTAAAACTGAACAAGTTTTTAACGACAAATTCAAAGGTTTTGAATATAACGTCGGTGATAAGAAATACAGGTTTAACGTGAATAACGCTGGAGAGGTTAAAAACAACCAAAGCGACATTAATAATTTTGTCAAGAAGTTCTTGAATAAAGATAATGAAATGTCAGATGCTAAGGGTTACCATAAATCTCTGTACACAGCAATGAATCCCGACGCTGTCGCGAACCACTTTTACGAACAAGGTAAAGCAGATGCTATGAAAAATAGTATCGCTAAATCCAAAAACGTTGACATGAACCCAAGACAAAGTCATGGGGAAATTAAAACGAATGGTACTAAGTTCAAGGTGTTAGGTGATAGTTCTTCTGATTACAAGTTCAAGATTAAAAACAATAAATTTAAAAATTAAAAACAAAAATTATGGCAACAGGAACAATTACTGCTGGTGGAGCGTTAAACTCCGTACCAGCTCCAGGTAAACAAACCGTAGCCTCAGCATACGTTGATTTAAGAAACAGCGGTTGGGCTCAACAATATTTACCTGATTTAATGGAAAAGGAAGCTGAAGTTTTCGGTAACAGAACAATTTCAGGATTCTTAGCACAAGTAGGTGCTGAAGAAGCAATGGCTTCAGACCAAGTGGTTTGGTCAGAACAAGGAAGATTACATATGGTTGCTGATGGTGCTATTGTAGCGGCAACAGGTGTGGTAACAACAACAGATACAACTCATGGGATTAGAGTTGGTGATACTGTGGTTTTAAACAGAACGGGTGTAGGAACTCTTAAGTGTTATGTTACTGCTATAGCATCTAACAACACTACGTATACAGTGAAACCTTACACTCAAGTTGCAGTGAATTCATCTGCATCAGGTAATGTTACGTTTACAGATGGCGCGGTAATAGGATTTGTTTATGGATCTGAGTACAAGAAGGGGCAAACTGGTAGAGCAGAAGCTATTCAGCCAGAAGTTACATCATTTACTAACAAACCAGTTATCTTAAAAGACCTTTACGAAGTATCAGGATCTGATGCATCAGCTATTGGTTGGATTGAGGTTTCGGGTGAAGATGGTCAAAATGGTTACTTATGGTACTTAAAAGCTGCTGGGGATACTGTGTCTAGATTTACTGATTACTGTGAAATGACATGTATTGAAGGTGAATTAGCTACGGCTAGTGCTGGTGTTGCGGCTTCGCTTGGCGCTTTATCTGGTACTGAAGGTTTATTCGCTGCTGTTAAATCTAGAGGTAACTCTATTGACCAACTTAATGCGGATGATAGTGCTGCTGATAACTTAGCATCATTTGATTTAATCTTAGCTGAGTTTGATAAGCAAGGTGCTATTGAAGAGAACATGATGTTCTTAAATAGAGGAACTGCTTTAGCTATTGACGATATGTTAGCTGGGATGAATGCTTACGGATCTGGAGGTACTTCTTACGGAGTATTTGACAATTCTGAAGATATGGCATTAAACTTAGGTTTCTCTGGCTTCAGACGTGGATCTTACGATTTCTACAAATCTGACTGGAAATACTTAAACGATGCTACTACAAGAGGAGCATTCGCTGATATTGATGGTGTTATCGTTCCAGCTGGAGTTTCTTCAGTTTACGATCAAGCTTTAGGTAAAAACCTAAAACGCCCATTCTTACATGTTAGATATAGAGCATCACAAACTGAATCAAGAAAAATGAAGTCTTGGATCACTGGATCTGTTGGAGCTGTTACTTCTGATTTAGACGCGATGGAAGTACATCACTTATCTGAAAGATGTTTAATTACTCAAGGTGCAAATAACTTCATGTTATTAACTGCTTAAGCATTTATATTTAAAACTACCTCCTGAAATATGGGGGTAGTTTTTATTTTTATTAATTATTATTATATTATATTATGGCAAAGAAACAAACAAAGAAAGTTGAGGTAGAACCTCAAATCGAAACAATGGAAGAAGTAGTTACAGAATTTTTTGAAGATACTGTGGATATGACTCCAAAAATGAAAACACCAAAAAAAGATAGCTGGGAGATAAAAGACAGAAGCTATATCTTAAAAGACGGAGCCGCTTTATCACACACTATAAAATCAACTAACATATTTTGGTTTGATGAGAAAATGGGCTATGAAAGAGAGTTGAAATACACTAGCAATCAAAAAACTCCGTTTGTAGATGAGTTTAAAGGCGATGCCAGGTTAGCACACGTGACTTTTAGGGATGGAGTGTTACTCGTTCCTAAAAACAAACAAACTTTACAAAAGTTACTGTCTTTATACCACCCAGGTTTAAATAAAAAATATACAGAATACAAGCCAGTAGCCATAGCTAACGACCAAGTAGAGCTTATAGAGCTAGAGGTTGAAGCTTTAAATGCTGCGATGAACATGGATATAGATATGGCAGAAGCCGTTATGCGTGTTGAGGTGGGGTCTAAGGTGTCAAACATGAGTTCTAAGGAGCTTAAAAGAGATTTACTGTTATATGCTAAGAGGAACCCAGGTTTGTTCTTAGAACTAGTGAATGATGAAAATGTTGTACTTAGAAACTTTGGGATTAAAGCTACTGAAATGGGTATACTAAAGTTAACAGCTGACCAAAGAACTTTTTCATGGGGATCTAACGATAGAAAACTAATGAACGTTCCGTTTGATGAGCATCCTTATTCAGCTTTAGCTGCTTGGTTCAAGACAGATGAAGGAATGGAGATTTACTCCAATATTGAAAAAAGATTAAATTAATCTAACTGTAGATGCGGTCGCTCTACGGGGCGATCGTAAACTACAAAACAAAAAGAAATTATGGCAGTAAGTATAGATACAGTATATCAGAGAGTGTTAGTCTTGGCTAATAAAGAGCAGAGAGGCTATATAACGCCTCAGGAGTTTAACTTACTTGCTAACCAAGCACAAATGGAAATATTTGAACAATATTTTTATGACATAAATCAATTCAACAGAGCAGCGGGAAACGCTCACGAATACTCGGATATGCTATCCGTCTTGAACGAGAAGGTGAGTGAATTTGAAATGGAAAAAGGAAATGGGTGGATGGCTGGTAATATGTTCGCTATAGGTAGTGCGATGATAGTACCTAGGAGCGAGATATACAGGATAGGTACCGTTAGGGTTGGTACCAATCAAGTAGAGATGCTAAACAGTAAGGATTTTGATGCGGCTAGAATTAGTCCACTAACAGCTCCTACTCTAACAAGGCCAATTGGTTACTTAACCGCAACGGGTTTAACAGTTGCTATCAGCCAAAATACATTCGCCACTCCAACAAGTCACAATATGAATATAAGTTATATAGAGAGACCCCCGACAGCTCAATGGGCTTATGTTATTGTAAATGATAAGCCACTGTATAATGGCAATATATCTGTCGACTTTAAACTACATGCTTCGGAGGAAACTGAATTAGTTTACAAAGTCCTAAAGCTTGCTGGTATAAACCTCAAGTCACAAGAAGTAGTGCAAGTGGGAGCAACTCTAGAACAATCCCAAGTACAACAAGAAAAACAATAAAAATAAATGGCGTTATTAAACAGCACTCCCCAGGAATACTATAGTAGTAGTGATCTCGGTAATTATCAATTTGTTTCGTTGAAAGACGTTATAAATCAATTCATGCTAGTGTATGTCGGTGAGGATAAAATTATTCCCAAAGCAAAGAGAGTGGATGTTGCATTCCATGCGCAGAGAGCTTTAGCGGAATTATCCTTTGATACATTAAAATCATGTAAAGCCCAAGAGGTTACGATTCCTTCATCATTACAAATGGCGTTACCGCAAGATTACGTTAACTACACTAAAGTTAGTTGGGTTGATTCTGCTGGTATAAAGCACTTGATACACCCAACATCTAATACGTCTAACCCTGAAAGATTCCAGCAAAATTCAGATGGAGACTACTTGTTTAGTAGCGGGAATTTAATAGAGTCCGGTAACCTAATTAAAAATGGAACTTTTAACGGAATAGGCGATTGGGAGATTAATATAGTGGGTGCTAATGGAGATGTAGCATCAACAAATATTGTCACTAGTCCTACTACTGGCACTCCAATTATTGATATGATAGTACCCGCTAGTAGTGAGGGGTGGTTTTATGGGTATGACAATTATGCAATTGGAGCGTATAACGTGCCCGAGGACTCTGCAATTGTGCAAAGGAACGTGCCTTTAGAAAGCCAAACTACTTATACCGTAACATACACTATAAGCGGTTACACTTCTGGTGGGTTTAGATTTACCGCAGTTGATCAACATGGTGATGCGTTTGTAGGTATAACGAGGACTGCTAATGGCACTTACACTGAAACATTTTTCTTAGGATACTCTGGGGCGGATGGTGGAGGTGGAGAGTGGGGTTATCCTCCATATAGCTTTTGGATCGAAAACACAAGCGGTACGCCAGGGAACTGTATTATAGATGGTGTCTCATTAGTTAAGGTTGGAGACGAAGATGCTAATACCACTTCGACTAACTATTCTTCTTCAACCCCAGCGGAAAACCAAGATGACTATCAAGACGATACTTATTGGCCTACCGAGGGATCTAGATTTGGTTTAGACCCTCAGCACGCTCAAACGAATGGATCATTCTATATAGACTGTACTTCTGGAAAAATACACTTTAGCTCTAATATTAGTGGAAAAACTGTGATCTTAGATTACATAAGCGATAGTCTTGGCACGGATGGGGAAATGCAAGTTCACAAGTTTGCAGAAGAAGCAATGTATAAGTGGATATCACATGCTCTTTTATCTGGTAGAGCTAACGTCCCAGAGTATCAAGTTCTTAGGTTTAAGAAAGAAAGGTTTGCAGCTATTAGAACTGCAAAATTAAGGTTATCAAATTTAAAGTTAGAAGAACTTACTCAAATTTTAAGAGGTAAATCGAAACAAATAAAACACTAGTACATGCCAGAAATTAAGCACCATTTTACAGGCGGGAAGATGAATAAGGATCTCGACGAGAGACTTGTTCCTGACGGAGAGTATAGAGACGCAATGAACATACAAGTGGCAACTTCAGAAGGATCTGATGTTGGGACAGCTCAAAATGTGTTGGGTAACGAGGAAATAGTTTTAGCAAATAACACGGGGATTCCACTTCCAGTTGGGGGTGATGCCATTGTCATAGGGGCGGTTTCAGACGAAAAAGTCGATACTATGTACTACTTAGTGTGGACGCCATCGTCGTGTTTTATATTATCGTACAATGGGGATGAGAGCACGGTTGTGTTTAGGGATGAAGATAACAGTGTTCTGAAATTCGCTTCCGACATGATTATCACTGGTATAAATGTTATTGACGACATGTTGTTTTGGACGGATAATGTCAATGAGCCTAGAAAAATAAATATACAACGTTGTATAGATGGTACTATGGGGAGTAATGCCACTAAACTACTGAACAACTCAACGGGTAGTCTCACTGATATCGAAGAGAAACACATAACCGTTATTAAAAAAGCACCGCAAGTAGCCCCAAGAATGCAACTTAAGACGCATAGAGATCCAGATAAAGTATACACAGCGGTTATGGAGATATCACTCACTGATGACGGTACTAGTTCTTTTACTCACTTCAGTATAACTGGAGCTGGTACTCATAACTTCAATACTTTTTCAACGGTGGCAGGTGAGAATAGGTTTGCTGTCGAAATCAAGTCAGGTATAGACTCAAGTGGGAATGAAATATCATTTCCAACCTCAACCAATACAACTGGTAATAACCTAAATGATTTAACCGGGGTCAACGGTTTTAATGATTTGGTGGGTAAAGCTGTTGTCCTACAGGCATTTGATTTTGATGAAAACACTAGTACGCAGGATCCACCTGGAGTGCCTCTAACCGATTTCGTGATGAAAGGTTACATAGATGATGCTGGTAATGATGTTCTATATATAACGTTAACTTCTATCGATGGCTTTCCTGAAGTAGCTAGTGGAACAGCGAATCTAAAGTACGTCATAGACCTCTACGATCCACAAGATAAACTATTTGAGTTTAAATACCCAAGATTTTCTTATAGGTATAAGTTCGAGGATGGTGAGTACTCTGCATTCGCACCTTTTACCCAAGTCGCATTTTCCCCTGGTGCTTTTGATTATCACCCTAGAAAAGGTTATAACATAGGTATGACGAATAGGTTGTCTGGAGTTGATTTATTCGATATAGTTACTGAGCAGACGCCGGCAGATGTAGTATCTATAGACATACTGTTTAAAGACGACGCCTCACCAAGTGTTTACGTAGTGGATACCATAAAGCCAAATGACTACCATAATAACGGAACCCAGAACAACGTTTGGAATAAAATGCTTACAGCGAGTACTAATCTTAATTTTGATGCGGTTGGTTTTACTATAGAGAGAGAGACTATTAGCAGTATAATACCCTCGAATCAGCTACTGAGACCGTGGGACAATGTTCCTAAGAAAGCCCTTGCTCAAGATATAACTGGGAATAGAATTGTGTATGCTAATTACTTTCAAAACTACGACTTAGAGACTAGAGCTGGAGATAAATTTGTTCCTGAGTTCTTAGTCGATGCGTTTGACGATACATTCGATGACACAAACATGAGCTTCTTTGCTCAAAATAACAGTCAAGCTACCAAAGCCTTTAAATCCATTAAATCACTAAGGGAGTACCAGTTGGGTGTGGTGTTTCTAGACGAGCACGGAAGAGAGACACCTGTTCTGTCTAACGCGACAGCCATAGTAAAATATAGTAAAAAGCATGGTGACAAGGCAAATAGACTTGGTGTGAAGTTTTCTTCTGACGATTACCCACAATCACTATCTCACTTTAAATTCTTCATTAAAGAAACGAGCACAGAATATTACAACATGGCTATGGATCGTTGGTATAGCGCTGGGGACGGAAACATTTGGCTTGCATTCCCGTCTAGTGATAGAAACAAGTTAGATATCGATACGTTTTTAATTCTTAAAAAAGGATCTGATTCTGATGATCTAGTGAAGGAGGAGGCTAGGTATAAAGTGTTGGCTATTGAAAATGAAGCGCCCGATTTTATTAAAACAACCAAGAGAAAAGCCGCCACTGTAAAACATTCTGTATCGGGTGACAATCTCTTCTCAGCAATTGATGATAACGCTCCAATGGAGGGTAGGGATGAGTTTGATATGAGGTACGGACCTTTTATAAGTTCATCGGGAAGTGACCTAGCTGGCGCGACAGAGGAACTGTGGGTTGAATTTGGCCATACCAGTACTGATGTTATCTCCGAGAGGTATAAGATAGTATCTATCACTAATAACTACGACAGTACCGTTAATACTAGTGCCGCGTCAAGTAAGTACAAGGTAAAGCTAGCCAAAAACCTAGGTGATGACGTCAATTTTATAACAGACGATCCACTTGGGGTTAGTCAAACTAAAATAGAGGATGGAGCCATTGTCAATATATACAAGTATAAAGTAGAGAATTCAGCTAAGTTTGATGGAAAGTTTTTTGTAAAAATATACTTTGATGAGGTTTTTAGGAAGAATATAGAGACATCTACGACTGGAGGAGGACAAAGAATTATATCAAAAAAGAAAGTGTACTCTATGGAACCCGATCTTGTTGAAACACATACTCATGGGGTTGGTAACTTCTTGCTAGGCAATACTGACGCAGCACGTTTAAAAGCGAACTACCAACACCCCATCACCGGCCTCACGTGGAATGCGGGTGCTAATGGGATTGGAAACACCAAAAACATAAATATATATGGGTATTACAATATCCATGAGTTCACTGCTAACGCTATATACTTTAGGAAATATAGAACGATACCTTATGATGACGAAGATAAAATTGGTAAAGAGCCTCAAAATGGGTTTATTGGATTGGGAGGATTGCTTAATATTACAGATGCTAAAAAATTTCTAAACGATAATAATTTTGAAGCACTAGTACATTTGAAGAGTTCCCCTACAGCTGGTAGTGTGGAATACCAAGGGGATCACTTTAAGGATGCTGATGAATGGTGGAAGGAGTTTGGTTATAAAACACACAATCAAAGCATGGTGAATAAGTTCAGCTATGACCGCGATTGGGCTGAAAGGGGGAGGAGTGTAACTGCTTCGTGGAAACATAAGCACAAGAATCATGGGCTTGGATTTGATTGGGAGTGGTATGAAGAAGGTTATACTGATAGTGATTACAAATCGGATAGAGATTCCGCTAGAGACAATGAAGTGTGGTTTGTAGACAAGGGCCCAATAGAGGGTTACTCAATTAATACCAATGACGATCTAGAGTCTTTTCCTTGGTCCAAACACCCTACACCGGTAACCGGTAAAGGTATAACTACCTGGGGAAGTCAATGGAGAGTATACTTAGGCTTCGGGGGTTTAATCGGTCATAAACCTGGTTTCGACAATGCCAATAACACTGGTAAGGGGTTTTGGCGAGTTGGGAATTGGAGCAACTTGACAAATTTACCTGCTAACCCAGACTACCTAGATGCGAGTACAGTTGCTTTTGCCGGGTCATTAGAAACTGGTAGCACTTTTAGGTGGAAGGAAGATCCAGCTGAACAAGAATACGTGATCAACGGAGGCGTAGTTGGGCATAATGAAAGAAGGCATAGCCATGGTAAGCATGATCTCAATGTCTTGGGTAATCCCCAGGTTTATAACGCGCAATCAAGTTACCACCTCTCACCAACATCCTCAACTTTTTCACAAGGGGTTAATTTTCCACTTAAAACTAGCATGGGTTCCAACCTAGATAGTATGGCTGAAAACTTGAGTTTCAATAACACCAAAACATTTCGCATAAACGATATAACCCCAGCGTTGGGCTGGGATCCAGTCGCACCTGGGGTTATCCCAAACGGGCTTAAAGTTGAGTTGAAAGCAGTAAATGTAGCTAGTAATCTAGTTGTAACCGGTAGCACTTCTGTTTGGGTGGACCTCGTCATAGCCGTTGACACACTGACGGATGGAACTAAGAAGCTCGCGAAAGGAATGGCTCTAACGCGCTATGAGTCCAGTGGTAGTGCAATCAACCCGTCAAACCTCGCTGTTAGAGATATTGTACCAATCGGTAGTAAGTTCCTTTTATATCTTGGTGGATGGGAAAGACCACTAACCACGGCTCATCACACAGAGTTGTTTATAACGAGCAAACCCGACCTCAATGAGGATTATACTTTCGAACAGGTGGGTATGAATGGTTATAGCCCTAACTCTGAGTTTAACATGAACACAGTAGGTAGGAAACGTGGTTTAGGTGCTATTTGTGCAGTTGGTTATACTATGGAATTCATCGAAGAAATCCAACCTATAGAAATTTTATCTGACAACCCAGCGATATGGGAGACAGAACCTAAGGAATCCACAGAATTAGACATATACTACGAGGCATCAGGAGCTATACCAGCATTGGTTAATGATAAAACAGTGGGAGGAGCCTTTCCAGTAGGGACTAAGCTGGTAAATCTATCAAACAATTTTGTTGTTGTTGGACATGAGGGTGAGAATGTAATCGTAATGAATCCAGATAGCCCAACAACCTCCCCCGCTCAAGGAGTTAGTCTATTCAATAGGCCAGATGACTTGATAATAGAAGCGGATGTCACTTTTGTGGATAATGGTCCTGGAACAAATCAATGGAAAATAAGTATTGAAGAGAACTTGGTTGGAAACAAATTCGTCTTGCCATGGCACAACTGTTATTCTTTTGGTAATGGAGTTGAATCTAATAGAATTAGAGACAACTTTAACTTACCGTACATATCTAATGGGGTAAAAGCGTCAACAACACTAGAGCAAGAGTATGAAGAAGAACATCGGAAGTATGGATTGATATACTCAGGTATATACAATTCAACTTCTGGTATAAATAATTTAAACCAGTTTATTGCTGGAGAGAAGATCACTAAGGACGTTAACCCAGTATATGGTAGTATTCAAAAGCTATACTCCAGAGACTCCGACCTAGTGGCTCTATGTGAAGATAAGATATTAAGGATATCGGCAAATAAAGATGCTTTATACAATGCTGATGGTAATCCACAATTAATAGCTACAGATAGAGTTTTAGGGCAAACAATACCCTTTGCCGGTGAGTATGGTATATCAACTAACCCAGAGTCGTTTGCGGAGGAATCCTACAGAGCTTACTTCACAGATAGAGTTAGAGGAGCTGTAATGAGATTATCTAAGGATGGTTTAACACCTATATCTGATGCTGGAATGAAAGATTGGTTTAGAGACAATTTGAAAGAGAACAAGAAGTTAATTGGGAGCTATGACGATAGGAATAACGAGTATAACATCCTATTGACGAATAGTACTTTCTTTAGTGCTAAAACATTTATCACTGGTGCCACTCAAAAACACGTACCCGGTAGCGGATTACCACCAACAACTCCATCCCAAGCAAGTATATGGTTCTCTGAACCTGATTGGTTTAAATATTCATTTAGCAATAGTGTTGCTATCGGTGATGGGGTGACACTTAACGACCCATCTTCAAATGCGCCTCTGCTTCCAATAGGAACAATTATTACCAGTATTGACACGGGTATTCCACTTACTTTTGGAACACAAAGTGTAACACAGTTCTGGGTGCGTATTGGGATTTCTGATGAAATCGTTAACCAAACAACGGGACTCGAACCACTAAAAGACATATGGGGTGCTTATCCAGAACAAGGACCTATTGACGGAGGTTTTATGAAGTTTCCAACACCACTAAAGGCTGGTTTCAAACTACAAAGTAGTGTTGAGCCTAGCCTATTATCATTCAGCGAGAAAGTTGGTGGTTGGGTCAGTTTTAAATCCTACACAAACATGCAGCATGGTATTAGCCTAGCGAACAACTACTACACTTTTGATGAGGGGAGATTATATCTACATTACAGCGAGTCGGAAGATAGAAACACTTTTTACGGCGTGTTCAAACCATCGTCCCTCGATGTGATTTTGAATAATGACCCTAGCATGGTCAAAGTGTTTAACACTCTGAACTACGAGGGTAGTCAATCCAAAGTCGAAAGATTCACTACTGAATTACAAAAACAGATACCTCTACAGCCAAACACTGATTATAGTGACCAACAACCCCACAATCTATCTAGCAAACCAGGGTGGAGCGTGGAGTCTATTATAACTAATAAGGAAGAAGGTTGTGTCAAGGAGTTTTTAGAAAAAGATGGTAAATGGTACAATAGCATAAACAGAAACATAGACCTTAGCGTAAGTGCTGATAGTGGTGATTTCACATTCCAAGGTGTAGGTGTTGTTGGAGGTGTTGTTAACAGTGGCGGTGGATGCATGGATAGAGACGCGAGTAATTTCGACCCATTAGCAACCTATGATGATGGTTCTTGTATATCCCCTGTTCAAACCAGTTGTGACGGCACGGCTATTTTCTACACCAACAGTACAGGTGGAGTTGTGTTTGGAGCAACTTTAGGTTCGTATGGCCTTTGGAGAATGGATATAGAGCTTCCTAATGGAAATACAGCTCTATCAAGAGGGGCGGGAGCAATTGGAATGACACCAGGCTATGATGATGGCACCGTGGACCACAGTAGTTTATACCCTCAGGCCGGACCTAATGGATTTATAGAAGCGATGGTTGTATCTAATGGAGCAACCCTACCTTATACTCTCGTGGCGGTATTCTCCTGGTGGAATGCTAAAACTAAAGCTTGGGAATGTACGGAAGAGAAGCAAGCGGTGGTTGGTGGGACATCAAACCCAGCTATAAAGGGATGTACACATCCTGCCGCGATTAATTACAACCCAGCAGCAACGGTGGACGATGGTAGTTGCGTCTGGAGGCCAATACGTTTAATACAAGATAAATAATGAAAACATTCGAATTAACACTCCCGCACTTAAACGTCTCGCTTCAAGTTGGTGATTTGATCTTAGCTAGGCCAACCGTAACGCAAGTTGGATCAATTGACTCACAGGTCGGCGGAACCTCAACCTCGAGCTCGGTTGATACTAATGTCCAACACGTAGTAGGTGTTTTAAGGCGGATAACTGATTTAGGGAATGGGGATTGGTCTTTAGAAGTCGATGACACTGTTGGTAAATTTCAGTATACACCAGCGGAAGGCGACTTTATTATGTTCTCTAAATATGACCAAACAGTAGGGGAGGTGATAGGTTACTATGCTGAAGCAAAGTTCGTCAACAATTCTAGAGAGAAAGCAGAGATCTTTAGCGTCGGAAGTGAGATAACAATAAATAGCAAATAATATGGCATACGGAGAAGAAGCATTTATAAAGTCAATTGATAATGTAAAGGCACCTAAGGGCTTTCACTATAAACCAGACGGTGGTATAGCTAAAGACGCTGACTACTTAGCACTATATGGTTACATTGAAAAGGAGATTAAAGATGTTATTATTGACTACAGTGACATATCTCCTGATGGAGGACTGAAAGCTATCACTATCATTGCTGACGAGGGAGCTGTGTTCAGTATTGAAACGTACGAGGGCGATAGAGTTAACTACTATAACTTCAAAACCAAAACGTGGAGTGCAATTCCTTACAAGCGTATATACGCACAGGTTGGTGCCGGAGGTTCTTATGCTACTAGTGTTATCTTACCACAGCAAACCTCTCTAAAAACAATTACAATTAACATTATCGCAGAGACGGTGGAGAATATAAGAACAAGGCACGTTGCACTCTCTGAGGCTAGATACTTGGATGGTAGCCCAAATGTAAATGGTTCAACGGGTTCAAACTCTAATATCATAACAAAAATTTTGTACCAAGACGTTATTAAAAACCTATACATATCAACAGCATCACCGTCTAAAACTAGTCAATCAACAGCCACAACTAATGGAGCAGTTAGTAGCAATAGAATGATACTAGACGAGGATGCAACTGACCCAAACGTTGTTGAGATTGGTGATTTGATAGAGTGCACTGGTATTTCTGGTGGATTAGGAACTTTGGTTACCAAGATCAACCCTGATGGAGATAATATACACGAGATCGAAATGAGTGAGGAGGACGTAGTGGGTGACGGTGTTGCTGTTACTTTTTACCCAGCATTTAGAGGGATGATACCGAACAACATATCATCGACTACGGGTAGAGCGGCGATCGAAGTAGTATCTGGATCCTCAGGCAAACACGAATTTTCAATCACCCTGGCAGCGGTAGATAGCCGTGGGTTTAGCTCGATTAGAACACCAGTAACAGATGATTTATGTTTCATAAATTCAGTTACATTTGGAGCGGAGGCATCACCTATTGCGGGGGAAGATATTAGTGGTTCCACTTATTATAGATGGCCTATCACAAACATAGCTAACTTAACTAATGGAATGGAGTTAGATCCGTCAAGGTCCGGTTCTGGTGGCAATACTACCACTCCCACTACCATAAGTAACTACGTGGTAAATAAAACGATTCAGGAGTTGGATGAGTCAAATAGGTATTATACAGACGTTGAGAGCAGTGAGGAAGAAGATGTGTTCGTACGAGGGATTGTTAGTACTGGTTTTATTAGTAGTATAGATCGTAATGGAAGAGTGCAAGCGCAAGCAGGGGATGTAGTATTTGACGTGCAGCAGCTTGATGCACTTAAGGCTGACGCGGATGTACTTGTGATAGCCCAAGGCGCGGGGTTAATAAGTAAGGCAACTGGTATGAGTGTAGCTATAAGTGATACCGTAGTAACACCAACCCAAGTGTCGACAACCACGACAGCTGCTAGTAGTGCTAGTGCAACTATAGCTATGACGGAAGTTGGGAATATCTTAGTAGGCCAAACGGTTAGGGGTGTTGGGATTGGATCCACAACGGCGAATCCAACGGTGGTTAGTAAGTCGGCACCTACTGGAGCAGCTAACATTGTAGTTAGTAGCGCGCAGACGCTAGAAGATGGTATCACACTATACTTCGATGGACCTAGTAACGAGCTTTTGATAACAGGAACTATTGATGTTAGGAACATGCCGATTACTGATACAACCTTGTATCTCAACGTTGAAGGCTTTTTAGTAGCTGGGTAGTAAAAAAATAGCATAAACTGTGACTATAAATAACAAATAAACAAAAATATGGCAATAGGTAAAAAAGTAAGTCCTGCAAGGTTCCTCGGAGCAGCTCTTGGAGTTGTTGGGGGAGTCATGAATATGATTGGAGGGAATAAAGCCGCTAAAGCAGCCGCTAGAGCCCAAGAGAAAGCTAGGATAGAAATGAACAAGCAAAAGAAAGCTTATGGTAAACTAGACACTAGTAATCTAAACGCTAACGTTACTAATGCGTATTCTGGCATACAAACTAGCTATGAGAATACGATGGAGGACTTAACCGTTAACCAACAACAAGCTCAGTTTGAAGCAGAGCAAGGGAATCAAAATAGAGCTAACATAATGCAGAGCATGCAAGGCGCCGCTGGTGGGTCTGGTATCGCTAGTTTAGCGCAAGCAATGGCTAATCAAGGTCAAAACGCGGCGAGACAAGCATCCGCATCTATTGGGCAACAGGAATCACGAAACCAAGTGATGGCAGCTCAGGGAGCCGGTCAAAAACAAACAGCTGAAGCACAAGCTGAAATGCAAATCGCAACAGGAGCACAACAAGCACAAGCATCTAGACTGAGTGGTGCGGCTGCAGCTCGAGGGTTGAAATATCAAAAGCAAGAGGGTTTAATGGGATTAGCGTCTGGACAATTATCAGCGAGTAATGCTGCTGCCGCAGCTGCTAAGGCTCAGAGTGCAGGTGGGATGAGTCAAATACTTGGTGGAGTTACCTCTGGACTGGCGAGTGCTGGTGCGGGTGGGCTTCTCGGTAAGGGAGTGGAAGGTTTTATGGGGAAATATGCTTAAAAAATAATAAAATATGTCAAACAAACAAATAGGTGGATATGGTTTTGGTGTTTCTAATATAGCGGGTGAGGAGGTAAAGAACTCACCAATACAAGATGCTACTCAAAAGACCCAAGATTTAATAAGCGCAAATCCTAACGGAACCACGATAACTAAGTTTTCAGAGTCGATTAATAATCAACTCACACAGTACTTGCCTTTGAAGAAATTGGAACTAGCTGAGTTTGAAAAAATTAAAGCGTTAGGCTCTAATGCTGAGGGTTACAACGAAGCTATTGATGGGATTAATAACATCGAAAAAGGATTAAAAAAACTAAACGAAGACCTTGAGGGAGCGGCTACCAAAAGAAAACAACTATTAGACACTGAAGTAAATGAGACATACGCTAACTCAAACACAAGCGAACAAGCTACAAACTTCCACAACTTCGCTAACGGGACATTTGGTGAAGAAGGCTTGATAGTGGAAGATGAAAGTGGCGTGCCGAGACTCATGTATGGAGGAAACGCTTGGGATGCTATAGATACTGGCGGTGAATATAACCCCGAGTTAGAGGACGTGGTAGATGCTGCTTTAGTTGACACTAGAGAGCTTGCACACGGAGATGGAGCTATTAGTATTGAAGAATATAATAATGTCACTAGACCCACTCTAGAGAAAGATCTGAATAAGCTAGTTAGAGGTAAAGATGGTAAAACAGCTGTTAAGGATTACATGTATCAGAATCCAGAATTAATCGACATGTTTATTTCAAATCAAACTGGTATAGAAATCACTCCTGAGTTTAAGGAATCTAAAGAGTACGCGGAGCTTTATAGCCTAAATAAAACAGATGTTGACTTCAATGATGGGTTTGTCGACACGGTGTTAGGAATGCACGATGCAGAATTTGAGAAAAGAGAAGCAGCCACAAAAGAAACAAAATCAACGTTAGCACAGGATTTAATTGCAAAATATAGTAAATAAAATTATATGACGAAATCAGAGGTAATATTAGCTGCAGTAGAAAACGGAGCTACAGACGAAGAATTAGCCGTGTTAGATGCTACTCCAGAAAGTGAATTTAACATTGAGGTAGAGGAGACTGAGGAAGTAAAGGAAGCACCAGCACAGGCGGATGTCGCTGTGAAGGTAGAAGATACGGCATCCAATGGGGAGGGAGATTCTACGGGTATACAAGAAGAAGTTGTGGTTGTGGATCCCGAGGCTAAGAAGATTAGGGATTATATGTCTGGGCCAGACTGGTTTGCGTCAAAGAAATCAAAGTTAGAGCAAGCTTTAGAAAATACCGAGATTGAAGTACCACTAACAAAACAAGACATCGCTAGTGTGACTACTGATTTGGAGTTAGCGAGTTCGCCTAAAATAGTGGAGTTAGAAGCTATGTTAGCGGAAGCTCCCTCTATGTCTCAAGAAGCGGCTGATATATTAAAGGAAATAGAAAGTATTAAAAGCGCAACCACCGAGTCTAAGGTTAATCCAAGAAATAAGTCGTACCAAAATAACATTAATATTGTTACTCAACACGAGGATAAGGTTGCAGAGATAACTAATAGAGTTGTAGACAATGGCGGGGACGAAAATGAGATTAAAAAACAAGTTGATTTTTACGAAAAGAATAATCCTGAGCAAACAAGGATTAATACTGCTAATTACGAGGTAGAAACCGTTAACAAGGCTTTAGATAACATATCTACAGCTAACGTTAGTGACACTTACTCGAGCTATAGTGATACGGAGGAAGAATCTACCGAGCTAAACAACTTGGTTGAACAGCAGATAATAGAAGACCTTTCTATCAAAGACATGGGTAGAGCAGCTGAGAACAACTATACTCTTAGTGAGAAGGAAGATATAATAAGAAACGCTAAGCACGAAGTGATAGGAGTTGAGTACGAAAAAGCTAACGACGTTTATAACAGCGCTGTGGTTTTGGACTTTGTTAAAAAGAGAGATGATTTAGATGCTAGGATTAAAGCTGCGAACAAGTACGATGACGAGGGATTGCTACTGCCATTCGAGACCGAAGGAGAAGCTAACGAATATAATGACTTAGTTAACCAATACAATGCTTTAGACGGTGAGAGAGAGAAAGTAAATGATTTAGTTTTGTCAGCAAAAAGTAGGTTAGAGACGACATTTACCGAGTTAGGTTTTAATGCTGTAGATGGAACTATTAGCAATAACTTCGAGATGACCGACGACTACAAGGGCTGGAGAGATAAATATGTTAAGGAAAGAGGTTTTTGGGGCGGAACTTACGATGGCGTAGCAACCTTTGTTCAAGGGGGTGTTAACATAGCTTCTGATGCTACAATAGGGACTAGTGTTTGGCTGGCTGGTTTAATGGACGAGACTGTGAACGAGGAGAGTCGCTACTATGATGGGCATGATGCTGTTTCAGACTCGTACAAGAATTACGCGAATTTCAATTGGGCTGGAACGTCTGATTATGGTGCCGATATATTAGACAAGGATGGTAACTACACTATAAACGCTAGATCTACCACTAAAACAATAGCAAACATGCTACCCTTCACTGTGGGTGTGATTTTGTCGGCTAGAAAAGGAAACTTAAAACCAGTTAAAAGCCTGTGGAACACTGTGGGTCCAAGATTCCTAACATCACCCAAGGGTAGATCCACTATCAGAATGGTTGACGCTTCTTATAGAATGACTGTTAATGATAATTTTCACGAGGGAAAAGACTTGGGACTCGACGATGGCCAGTCATATGCTTATAGCAGTATGAAATCGTTTGGAACTGGCTTGTCTCAAATGATAATGCCTGATGCGAACTTCCTAGGTTCAACTGCTGGTAAAACGATACTAAAAGGTTTTGTGAGTAACCTAAGGAATTCCGCTACTAAAAAAGCTATTGGTAGCGCAACGAAGCAATTCGTCATCAACATGGGGAAGGAACTTGGTGAGGAGGAATTAGAACTAGCTTTTGGAGATATTGCTAAGTACTCAGTTGGACTACAGCATTCCCCTGATATTTTAGACTTAAGAACTCAAAAAGAAACGATAGCAGCAACTCTAATGCTGTCTGGGAGTTTAGGGAGCATAGGTACTGTAAATGATATTAAAAACGCTAAGAAACAAGTATACCAACAATATAAAGATAGAGGTCAAGACATTATAGATGTCTTAGATGACAACCTAAAGGTTGCTAACGCAAAGTTTGAGAATGCTAGAACTCAAAAATCTAAAGATAACCATCAAGCAACCATTAATCAAATTAATGATGCGAAAAATTACGGACAAAGTATAATTAACGCTGTTAATTCCGCTCCGGAAAATGTTTCTGATTCTCAAGTAGATTTACTAATACAAAAACAAGGGTTAGTAAAGCAAAAGCAGGGTAAAGATAAAGCTATCTCTGTCGGTATAGATAATCAAATAAAAGAGATTGACGAGAAGATATCAAACTCAGTTATCAAGCAAGCTGAGAAAGCTAAGATAAAAAAGATAGAAACTACTATAAAAGGAGCTATAGAAAAAGGTGACTTAAAGGGTGAGGTCACTGAAATGTCTACTAAAGAAATTGCTGATATTGAAGAAGAGGGATTTGATTCAAAAACTGCTTCTAATGAATATGGTTTTATAGCTCAAAAGTCTGACGGAAGTTTTAATATTATCCTGAACAAAGATAAGAAATTGGTTGCTACCGAGGCACACGAGTTTGCTCATGCAGTTTTATTTAAGACTATTGGAAACGATAAAGATGTACAAAACAACTTGGGAGATGCGTTGATAGATCACGTTGCTAATATAGAGGGTGATAAGAGCAGGCTGGGCAAAAGATTAGCTGCATATGGGAAATTCACAAAAGACGGGGAATTCGTGAGAGATGATAACTTTGGTGAAGAGGTGATCACTATAATGTCTGAATCTATCGTAGATGGTAGTTTAAAATTTGAAGAGACTCTCTTTACCAAGATCGGAGACAATATAAGAAGATTTTTTCAGAAAATTGCTCCAAACACTGCTCTTGGTAGAATTAAACTTAACACCGGTAAGGATGTCTTTAACTTTGTAAAAGATTATAGCCAGAACATAAAGGATGGTAAGATAAATAAAGCTATATTGAATGTAGCGAAAAAAGGAGCTAAAGGAAAGCTTGTCGATGGAGGGAGCGAAGTGAAACCAGGCATGCAGCTGTCAAAAGCAACGCCTCTTGAGGCTATAAATGAACTTATACCAAGCGATATAAAGACAAAAGAGGATTACAACGCGTTCGTACAGAATCGCAGGTTGTTCCCAGCCGTATTTATGGCCACAATGGATAATGGCGTAATTAGTAATTACGTCAAGTCTAAGTCTATAGGCGATGAATATAATGATGCTATAAAATCTGTTCAAAACAGGCTTATTAATTTTGATCCAGAAGCAACAAGAAAGGATGGATCAGTTGTTGGGCCAGAGGGTTTTGGTGAATTTGTATTCGCTAACACTAGGTTCGGTAAGTTGGACGCCAAGAAAAAGTTGTTTGAAGCTGGGGAGAAATTAAAGAAAACAACTACAATAGACACTAAGGAGGCTAAGGAATTAGAAGATACATCGACGTCAATAGAGGTAGAAGATAAGAGTAAAGCTAGAAATCTAAGAGATTTTGACATAGAAGTAGAAGATGGTTTGGTTGATGCTGAGATAGAGGCTGAGGTTGAGGCTTTATTAGAAAAAAGTCCTGATGATGTTGAAGTTCAAATGGAAAAGCTTATACTAGGTGATATACGTAAATCGCTTGACGGTATTATTGGTAAAATAGCTAAGGATAAGAAAACAGGAAAAAGAGGTCCAACAGCTGAATACGAAGCTTTTATAAGAAACGAATACCTAGAGATAGTGCAAAGCCTAGGTATGGAAACAATAAGGAACGCTTATAGACCGTGGTTTGAAAAGAAAAAAATACGTACAGAGAAGTATAAAGGTGTTAGTCCCAAAACGGATAAGGTAACAAACTACGTAAAAGATGTTTATGAAAATACAACTAACAAACGTGAATATATAAGGTGGTTCTTAGAGGGCAATGAGCGTAACTTAACGGAAAGAAGAACCGCTTTGATAAGACGTATAGCTAGAAGGAAAGCGAAGATAGCGACAGATAACTACATCGAAGCTAATTCAAAGCACTTAGACAAAATCGCAGAAGCTAAGTTAAGAAAAGTATCGAGAGCCATTGAAAACACTCAGGTTGAGCAAAAAAGTTTTGACTCTATTAAGTATTCTAAAAACAAAATACTACCAACTAGATTGTCTCAGGAATTCAGTGCTATATTTTACAGGGGAAACAATGGAAAACCATTGGTTCAAAAAGGCACTATTTGGACTGGTTACGTAAACCCTTACACTAACGAGCCACAAAGCTTTGTAGACAAAGGAAGAATTTGGGAACAAGCCTTCGCTAATTACTTCATGAAAAATGGCATAGAAGGATTAAAAGTTTTATCTGAAATAGCAAGTGAGGTTGATGGTATGGCGGATTTTGTTTTTGAATACAATGGTAAAGTGGAAAACCACGAGTTAAAAGCTTCTGTAACCGCTTTTATGGGTAGCATATCTATTTCAAACCTTAAAAACGGAAAGATTGAATTTGCAACAGACACACATAACAACTTATTAGAACAAGTTGATGTGAAGGGATTTATGAAGGGTTATAAAAAGCGAGTAGACTTTGTAAACAAAGGTATTGAAAAGCTGAACTTAAAAATCAAAGATTCTAGCGAAAAATATACACTTATAGATTATGATGTTACTAGCGGTAAGCCTCAGAACATTCCATACGAGCTCTACATGGACAAGAAGGGTTTTGGAAATAAAATGTTTTACCAACTAAAAGCAGATCAAGCCGTAATAGAGAACCACTACAAGAGCAAAAAAGATAAAAACGGTATTGGTGTTAGATCGCTTAGTTTTGTTGGTACAAAAACTGGTAATATGTCTCTTAGTCTTGATAGTGAGTCTATATTAAATTTACCTAGGCTAGATGCGGATGTAGATGTTAATTTTACGTTTAGAAACGGAGGTTCTAAAATAGTTAATGGTAACAAGGTAATATCACTTAGCCTCGGAGTTCAATTTAAGATATCAAAGCTGAATAATGTAAAAAGCGAAAAATTACCAAGAGGCCTTAGACCTCTGCTAAAACAGGGCTCAATAGCTACCAAAAAAATGGGTGAAGACGCGTTATTAAAGCTTTCTGATGGTTTTGAAAATCTAAACAATGAACAAGCTGACGAAATATCAGGCTTTCTAGACGTGGCTATTGAGAACATGCAGGATGGTTATGCTAAAGATGCCACTAAAAATTTAAAGCAATTTAACAAAGCCTGTAAAGACGCTCTTAATAAACAACCGAAAATTTTAGACATTACTATAAAAGAAGATCTACAAAAAGCTCTTGGCATTAACTTTTCAAAATCAATTGAAGGAAGAAAACTAAACAAAGCTATTAACTTCTCTAGATCAACTAACAACCCTACAAAAGGCATTACAGTTTTAGATTTTGATGATACCCTAGCCACCAGTAAATCTTTAATAAGATTCACAAAACCAGACGGAACTACAGGTACTTTAAATGCAGAGCAGTACGCTAGTACATATCAAGAGCTAACTGAGTTAGGTTATGCGTGGGATTTTTCAGAGTTCAATAAAGTTGTAAAAGGTAAGATAGCTCCACTGTTCCAAAAAGCATTAAAATTACAAGGTAAGTTTGGTCCTGAGAATATGTTCGTATTAACAGCTAGGCCATCAGAAGCTGCTCCGGCTATATTTACATTCCTTCAAGCGAATGGATTGAACATACCTTTAGAGAATATTACTGGACTAGCGAATTCCACCGCTGAAGCTAAAGCAAACTGGATGGCTGAAAAGGTTGGGGATGGTTACAACGACTTCTACTTCGCTGATGATGCCTTGCAAAATGTCACCGCCGTTAAGAATATGCTTAATCAATTCGATGTGAAGTCTAAAGTTCAGCAAGCAAGGGTTAAGTTTAGTAAATCGATAAATGAAAACTTCAATAGCATAATAGAGCAAACAACCGGGATTGAATCTAAAAAGGTATTCTCAGATGCTCAGGCTAAAATTAGAGGTCACAAATCCAAATACAAAAGCGTAATACCTCCGTCTGCTCAAGATTTTGTAGGTTTACTGTACAATTTCTTAGGTAAAGGTAAGAAAGGAGAGCAAGACATGGCTTTCTTTAAAAAAGCTTTAATTGATCCATTTGCTAGAGGTATAGATGAAATTAATTCATCGAGGCAGAACGCGGGTGATGATTATGTTAACCTGAAAAAAGCTTTCCCTGGGGTAAAAAAGATAATAAACAAAAAAATAGATGGGCTAGAATTCACTAATGACCAAGCTGCTAGAGTTTACCTTTGGGATAAAGCTGGGTTTGAAGTGCCTGGCTTGTCAAAAAGAGATTTAAAATCCCTAGTGGAGCATGTTGAGGGTAACTCTGATTTAAAAGCGTTTGCCGAGGGTATCGGTGTTATCTCTAAAAAAGATGCTGGATACTCTAAGCCTGGAGATTACTGGTTGGCTGAGAATATAGCTTCTGATCTACTAAGTGATGGAGCTATTGGAGACGCTAGAGCTGACTTCTTAGCTGAATGGCAACAGAACGCTGATCAGGTGTTTTCTAAGGAAAACTTAAATAAAATCGAAGCTATATACGGCGGTAAGTTTAGAGAAGCTTTGGAGGATATATTGTACCGAATGAAAACTGGTAAAAACAGACCAGCTGGAGGGGGTAGGTTAGTAAATACGTACATGAATTGGGTTAACAACTCAGTTGGAGCTATTATGTTCCTTAACATGCGATCTGCAACTCTTCAGACAATTTCAGCTACAAATTATATTAACTGGACTGATAATAACCCACTGAAAGCTGCCGCAGCATTTGGGAATCAAAAACAATTCTGGACTGACTTCTCGATGATATGGAATTCTCCTTACCTAAAGCAAAGGAGATCAGGTAATCAAAGAGGTATAAATGAAGCTGAGCTTTCAGCAGCTGTTGCTGGCGCTGAGAACAAAGCTAAAGCAGCTTTAAACTACTTACTTAAAAAAGGATTTACACCAACTCAATTAGCGGATAGTTTTGCTATATCAATTGGTGGAGCTCCATTTTATAGAAATAGAGCTAAGAAGTATGTCAAAGAAGGAATGTCTCAAGAGCAAGCTGAGTCACAAGCATTTTTAGATTTCAGAGAAACAACAGAAGTATCTCAGCAATCAGCAAGACCTGATATGATATCTCAACAACAAGCATCGCCACTTGGTAGATTGATTCTTTCGTTTCAAAATACTCCAATGCAGTACGCGAGAGTAATGAATAAAGCAACTAGAGATCTAGCTAACGGTAGAGGTGATTATAAGACACATATATCTAAAATAGTTTATTACGGAGTTGTTCAAAGTATAATATTTGGAGCATTGCAATCCGCTATATATGCTTCGTTAGGGGAAGATGACGAGGAAGAGTTTGATGGAAAGAAAGAAAGAATATTAAACCAAATGGTTGACTCTTGGTTAACTGGTATTGGATATGGTGGAAAAGCTATTGGTACTGTTAAGAACACTATAATGGAATATCTCGAGCAAAGAGAGAAGGGGTTTAACTCCGACCATACTTACACTATATTAACTTTACTATCATTCTCACCACCTATAGGATCTAAGCTACGTAAAATATATTCGTCTATACAAACTGAGGAGTTCAATAGAGGAGTGTTTGAAAAAAGAGGATTGTCTTTGGATAATCCTGCTTGGTCTGGAATTGGTAATGTTATTGAGGGAGCAACAAACGCACCTCTTGGTAGAATATCCAATATAATGCTACAATTAGATAACGCTATGGATTCTAGTCACGAATGGTGGCAACGTGTTGCTTTGTTATTAGGACAAAACACCTGGGATCTAGGAATCAAAGACCCAGACATCGAAGCTATCAAAACAGAGGTAAAAGAAGAGAAGAAAATCGCTACTAAGGAAAGAGCTAAAGTTAAGAAGGAGGAAAAAAAGAAGGAGAAAGCAAAAGAGAATGTAGCTGTTATTGAGGAGAACAAAAAGAAAAGTAAAAAAGATGGGGTTTGTTCTGCCGTGGGTAAAAGCGGTGGTAGATGTGGTAATGTTATAGTTGAAGGTAAATCATTCTGTACGGTTCATGAAAAAGCTACTCAAAATTCTACTGGTAAAAAATCTCAGTGTAAAAAGATTAAGAAGGGTGGTAAACAATGCGGTATGCAAACGTCTGCTAAAAGCGGTCTTTGTTACTACCACGATTAGGTAAAAAATGAACAAATTAAGTGATAATATAAAGATGGTGAAAAGATTAATAATATTGCTTTTGCTAGTATCAAACCTAGTAACAGCTCAATCGCTTAGTAAAGAGAGTGTTAAGAAGCTTTTTAAGTTTTCTACGTTCTACGCTGCGGTAAATGGTGGTACATCGATTTCTGATGTGGACGTTTACTCTGTAAACAACGGATTATCAACACAGACAATATCAACTCCTTTCGATTATAACTTCGCTATAGGTCTACGTAAAATAGCTAGATTCGGCTATGAAAATAAAGCCCAAACATTTTACGATGGAACCGAAGCAAATTACAGTGATGCGGCCATTGTGGGTAAATCAAGAGGGGTTGAATATTTGTTTGAAATAGACTATACGAGACAAGAAGGTAAAAGCTACTTAGATCAACATCATTTTATCAGGTATAGTTCTGATGATGGTTGTCAAGATAAACTTTGCATAAACTTCTTTGCTCTTAAAGTAGAGTATCTAGAGAATGGTTTTGCTGACATAAAATACTTTGAAGCATCGGAAAGATATAGAATGAAGGTTAACAAAAACCTATCGTGGAATATCGGGGCAGCACAAAGACTCGCGGAGCCATATGGATATGATCCACTTGAGGAGTGGTTATTAGATAATGGAAGTATTCATTATACTTATCTGGCTCTACAAGAAGGGTATAATGTGGACGTTCACAACAGTGAGTACTTCTCACCGTCAGGAGAGCTAGTAGCGACAAGCCCAGAGGTTTGGGATGCGGTTGTTATACCAGGAGTTTTGTCTGATTATACAGAAAAGAAAAGAAACGAATTAAAACAAACTCTACAGCATTCACTTGTTCTAGGGTTTGATTACTATAAATACAGGAAGAAAAGCTGGACACACGCTTGGGGTAGTTTCATGCCTTATCATTATGACGCGGGTGGGGATTACTCTTATCACAAATACGAGGGTAAACAATGGGTGGATTACTCAGTTGGATTCATATACGGCATCAAGCACAGTAAATCATTTGGATATTTTCTTGAGGGGAAATATAATAAGTACTGGAACAGAGAATGGTACGACTTTAAATTAGGATTAAACTACGTTATATTTTAACATGACAAAAGAACTAAACGAAAACTCAGGCTTCCAAGTAAGCATAAAAACCTTAATGGGAATCGGAGCGGCTATGGCCACTGTAATCAGCATGTGGTTTATGTTACAAGCTGACATTGCGGAAGCAAGGACTTTACCAGAGCCAGTAGCGTCAGACGTCAGTCGTATGGAGTTCGATATGAAAGATCAGATGATACGTCAAACGATCCTTACAACCAACGAGGATGTCTTAGAATTGAAAGAGAGGTTGATACGAATGGAGAATAAAATTGACGCATTAAGATGAAGAATATAGATGTTTCTTGGAAGATCTTCGGTATATACCTATTAGTATTAGTACTAATGTGTATCGGAGGAAAGGCTTCTGGTCAAATATCTGTATCTCAATTTAATGCTGAATGGAATAATAGTAACGCTGTAGACTGGATACAAGATCTCAGTGATTGCGAGACTGTTAGTTATATAGATATAATGACAAGTCCAAAGATGCAAAAAAGACATAAGATAGCGGTTATACCGACTATCATCATATTTAAAGATGGGTTTGAAGTAGCTAGATTTCAAGCTGATCTTAGTTTTAAAATGCTAGCGAAGTTAGAGGATGTACAAGAAGAAATAGATAACATATTAATGAGCGACTTTTAATTATGCCAGGAACTGAAAAACAAAACAGTATGTTCGAGAAAAGTAGAGGATATGTCCAAGGTGGCAATCCTTTCCCCGTTACTAGTTGTGGTAGAAGAAGAAATGATGGATCACCATTAACAATGCGTAAGACTACTAAAGGTAAAGGTAGAACTTTTAGAACACCAGAAGAAGGTGCTGGTATGACCTCTAAGGGAGTTGCTGATTATAAAAGAGAAAACCCAGGAAGTAAGTTAAAGACAGCTGTAACAGGAGACGTTAAAGCTGGTAGCAAAGCTGCTGGAAGAAGAAAGTCATTTTGTGCTAGATCCAAGGGTTGGACTGGCGAGAGAGGTAAGGCCGCTAGGTCAAGATGGAAATGTTAAGATTATGAAAAAACTACTACTACTATTATTATTACTACCTGTGTCACTGTTTGGGCAGAACTGTGCTCCAACTTTAATAGCTACGGACACGTGTTCTTTTGGTTATGCTAGGACACTTGTAGAGTGGGAGTCGCTAGACAGTGGTTGCGTAATAGATACTTATCACAAAGGAACACCTTACAACATAGGTTCTTACTCTTGGACTAACCAGTTAGACACTAATTACGTGTTCATCAATAATTACAACCAGGGGGATCCGTTTGCAAGTTCAGAGGGTTTTTGGTTTTTATTAGAAATGCAAGATGGTAGTTTCACTGACACGGTTTTTGCAAATGAATTTAGTTGTATCTCAGGGTGCATGGATGCTTCTTATGATAATTTCAACCCCATAGCAAACATACCGGCTAATTGCCTTGCGATGCCGCCGCCACAAGACAACTGTTTAGATAGTTCTAAAACATCAATAATAATAGCTATAACTCCAGATCAATACCCTGGAGAAACATCATTAGATGTTATAAATCAAAATGGAGACACCCTGCTTAACGTCTCACAAAACTTCTTTCAAAACCAAGGAACAGGTAACATATACAACAATACTTTATGTGTTCCTATTGGTGATACCGTAAAGTTCTTTATCTACGATTTGTTTGGAGATGGAATATGTGGATCTTGTTTTGGAGGTGTTGATGGAGATGTATTGATTACAGATGAATGTGGAGATGTTATATATAGCTTGTTGCCAGGAGACAATTTAAACTTTGGTAGTGTAGACTCGTCAGATGCCTTTATAATGAAGGATTGTAGTTGGGAGCCTACTTATGGATGCCCTGACCCAAGCTACTTAGAATTTAACCCTTCAGCCGATGTTAGAGACTCGTCACTGTGTAGTACTTTGAAATCAGCAGGCTGTATGGACACTTCGATGTTCGACTATAGTTCTATAGCTAATATACCGTTGATGGATGATAGTTGTGGTTATATACTTAAGCTAACAGATGGAGGTGGAGATGGATGGCTAGGAGCATATGTTGTTGTGAGCCAATTAGGAAATACATTCGGCCCATATACAAACGTAAGCTCTTACATTGATAGTATATCACTAAACTTAAAGTCCAATCACCCGGTTACTATTAGAGCTTACACTCAAACAAGTTCTAACGCCACTTTAGATCAAGTTGGATTTGAATTGGTAAACCCAGAGGGAGTTACTGTAATTGCAGGGGGTACCAACCCATGGAGTGATAAGATAAAGATATTCCCAAAAAAATATATTGCAATACCAAATTGCCCCACCATATGTGACCCATATGTTTATGGTTGTATGGATATCAGTGCATTTAATTATAATTCTCTAGTCAACACTAGTGATAGTAGTTGTTATTACAATCCGGGTTGTACTGACCCACAATTCTTAGAGTACTACACCCAAGGATATGTAGCTGACTTTAATAATGGTTATTGTGTTACGCAAGCTGCTTGGGGATGTATAGATTCTTTAGCTTTTAATTACGATTCGCTTGCAAATATAGATAACGGTGGATGTTTACCTGTAATCTTAGGATGTATGGAGTCACTAGCTTTTAACTTCGAACCTCTAGCTAACACTCCAGATACTTGTATAGCCGTCGCATACGGATGTATGAGTTCTATAGCTTTAAATTATGACTCTCTAGCCAACATAGATGATGGTAGCTGCATCGGAGTTGTTTATGGATGTATTGATACCTCGGCATTTAATTATGCTCCCCTGGCTAACGCTAGTGATGGTAGTTGTATTCCATTTATTTATGGCTGTATAAATCCAAGTCAATTTAATTACAATCCTTTAGCTAATACAAATAATGGATCTTGTATTCCATATATTTATGGGTGCACGGATTCAACAATGCTCAACTACACGGCTTTAGCAAACACAGACAACAACTCTTGTATGCCTATCATTTTGGGTTGTACAGACCCAATAGCTTTGAACTACGACCCCACCGCTAATACCGATGATTTTAGTTGTATCATACCTATATATGGCTGTTTAGATTCTTTAGCTTACAACTATGATGTTCTAGCGAATATTGATAATGGCAGTTGTGTATCTATTGTACTAGGGTGTATTGATCCAATAGCTCTAAATTACTGTGATAGTTGTAACGTGGATGATTTTAGTTGTATATTACCTATATATGGTTGTACTGATAGTACAATGTTTAATTTTAACCCACTAGCGAATGCTGACAATAGTAGCTGCTCTCCTTTTATATTCGGCTGTACGGATCCTTCGATGCTCAACTATGATGCTTTGTCGAACACAGAGGATTTTAGTTGTATTGAATTCCTATATGGCTGTATGGATATTACGGCTCTCAATTATGACTCGTTGGCTAACACGGAGAATCAATCGTGTATCGCTATCATTACAGGTTGCATGGATCCTAACGCCTATAACTACTCTGATAGTGCTAATATTAATAGTAATGATTGTCTTTTTGATGCTGGTTGTATTACTGGTCCAGGAAATCCTTTTTGGTTAAACGATCCTTGTTATGCATGGGTGATATCAGTAGATGACTATTGCTGTGGCAACGCTTGGGATGATATTTGTTTGTTAACTTATAATTATTGTGATGGAACTTATGTCGGACCTTTACTGAGTAGAACTAAAGAAGAAAAGAAACTATTATATATAACAGATATATTAGGTAGACCAACTAAGGAAATTAAAAACAAGCTTCTCTTTTACATCTATAATGATGGAACGGTGAATAAAAAAATAACAAAAAACTAATATGGCAACAATAAATGCAACACTAACATTATCATCTGGCGACTTACTTACAAGTAATCTTGCTTTTTCAGTAGCTAGTACTCTTAGTACGGCAGGCACAGCTACAGGTTTATCAAAAACATCTGGTTTAGCTAGAACGAACTTCACCAACAACCCTATTCAATCAAAGATACTTTACCGCTCGGATGATGCAAAAAGTAATGGGGCTAACAAGATATACTTGAAGAACCTATCAACCACTGCCGCTGAATACTTCACCGTGTTTATTGATCAGGAAGAAATGGGTAGGTTGTATGCTGGTGACTGGGCTTTCTTTCCTTGGACAGCTGTTGGTGGAACAAAAGAAACTTTTATAGCAACTATAGGTGGTACATGGGTAGCAGGTGAGACTTGGGAGTTTGATGGTGTATTAGTCACGGCAGCTGACACTACGGTAGCTAACATAGCAACTCAAATTAATGGGGAGAACTTTCCTAACTGGACAACAACAGTTTCAGGTGCCGCGGTTACCTTTACAGCTAGACACTCTGTAGATACGGGGACAGTGGTAACAGCTACGGCTGATATGGTTATAGTACAAACTGGTGGTTCGGATGCTACTTCAGTAGTTTCTAGCGCTGCTATGGGGGTTGCAACTACCTCAGATATAATGATAGTACCAAGTGTGGTCACTACGATAGACTTGGAGCACATGTTATTTAACGAATAAACAACAACAATTAATAATAAACAAAAACAACAAAAATTATGGCAGTAACAACAGCAGCACTTACTATATCTAGTAGTGACTTAGTTGGTGACGCTTTGTCACTAACAACATCGAACACCCTTAATAAGGTTGGTTCAACAGTTGGAATAGACCAAACAACAGGTATGTCTGTAGTTTACCTAACAGCAACAACAAATATAGATGTATTCCCAACGTTAATAGAGGGTAGCTTAGCTTTTCAAGATAAAGCTTCTTGGGTTTACATATGTAACAAGTCTACAGACGCAACAGAGTTTGCTACAATAACAATTTCTGGTAACGTTATCGGTAGATTGTACGGTGGTGATTTCTTATGGATGCCTTGGAGTCAATCTGAAGATTCAGCAGCAGAGAACTTACATGGAGATATAGAGCTTGCACCTAGTGTAGCTACGGGAATGTGGTTTGACTGGATTTGTGTAAACGAAGGAACTGAGTATCCAGACGCAGCTTAATATTAATATAAAAAAGAAATAAAAATGGCAACAATAAATGCAACAATGAGTTTATCGAGTGATATATCTGAATACGGATTATCTTTCTCTAAAACTATGCAAATGAATAAAGCTGGTTCTGTAGATGGGTTAGAATTAACTACGGGTTTAGCTAGAAGATCTATAACAAATACAAATCACGTTGATCTTTTAACAGCTGGAGCTGGAATAGCGGTTGATGTAACGGCTAGTAAATCAGCAAAAGTATATATCAAAAATGTAGGTACTGATGCTACAACGTATATCAATGTTGGGTTTGGTAATGCTAGTACAAGTGGTACGGCTACGGTAAATGATAATGATGCTACTTTCTTCGAATTAGGAAGACTTTACGGTGGTAACTGGATGCTTATCCCTTGGATAGCAACTTCTACTACTGGTGATATAACTATACAAGCAAGTGTAGCTACAACAGCTGCTCCGCAGAATATAGAGTACATGGTATTCTTCGAATAGTAAATGGCTACTACTCATCATAACATATCAGGTGAATTAACACAGGAATTATTAGCCGTGGGAGATAACGTCAACCCGACATACATCTCCCTAGCTAATATTCACGCAAGCGCAAGCTGTGCTGTAGATTTGTATATGGAGAAGAAATTAACTGGTAAATTCTACCTCTTAAAGAATGTGACCTTACCAATTGGGGTAACTCTCATACTCGGTAAAAGTGATTTAGTACTAGACAACAGTATCAATGAGTTTGGTTTATTCATAAAACTAACAGGCTCATCAGCATCAGCGGTTGATGTTATAATCTCTTAGTATGAAATGGATAGGACAACATATATATGATTTAATATCTAGGTTCCGTAGTGATGTCTACTTAGAGGATGTTTCCTCCGGTACTATTGCTAGTGGTAGTAATCTAGGCTTAGATTCAAACAATAAGATTGTAAAAGCTACCATAACTAGGCATACCTTGATAGATTCTGATACTATGACTGGAGCTAGCTCTAGTAATGTAGCGTCGGCAGAGTCAATTAAAGCATACGTAGATGGGAAGACGCACTTAGAACTAGGCACGTCCAGTTCAACTGCTTTAGCGGGTGATACTTCTATCCCAAGTGGAAATGCAGTTATAGATTGGACAGCAGATCAAGGTGGGACCAACCTCCACACTGGAAATTATACAGATACAAATACTCAGTTAGCACTTATAGATTCAGATGTTATGACTGGCGCGTCTAGTACTAACGTTGCTTCCGCTGAATCAATTAAGGCTTATGTAGACACTAGGTACACTTATACATATACTTCTTTCTTCGGAGTATCTGATATTGCTACAAACTGGGCTATACCTCATTTGAACGGTTGGATTGCCTATGGTAATCAATGGAGCACAAATACAAGTGTTAGCGCAACGGCTATTGGCACGACGATATCAGTGGGTAGAGATAAAGCTGTCACTGGATTTACAATTCCCTTTGACGGTATATTAGTGGGTTTCTACGCTTCAATTAGGAATAATGATGCTAACAACCAAGCCGCGGTGGGGTTATTCCACCAAACAGGATCTACAGCGTGGGGTACAACAGCTACTACTAACTTTGCTCTAAGAGCTTATTCAACAGGTGTTTACACTGGTGGGAGCGGTACTAACTATAAGGGTGTTTGTAAGGCTATCGACTTAAGTCAATCACTAGCGGTTTCAGCTGGAGACCTAATAATCCCTGCTGTACTCGAGGCAACTGCCAACAAAGTTTATTGCAACATCACTATGGTAATCAAAACTTTAATCCCGTAATATAATATAATATGATAAGTAAACACATAAGCGATAAGGAAGGCGTGTATAGCACAACGGCAACACGAAGAGGTTTGGATAATAATCCAAGTCAGTTTGAATTAGCTAACATGAAGGAATTAGCCGAGCAAGTATTTGAGCCATTGAGAGAGTGGGTTTCAGGACCTATTAGAATTAATAGTTTTTATAGAGGCAAAGCCTTGAACAAAGCTATTGGCGGATCAACATCGTCTCAACATTGTAAGGGACAAGCCATGGACATTGATGATGGAGGTTGTAAGAAAACAAACGCAGAGATGTATGCTTACATTAAAGAGAATTTAAACTTTGATCAAATGATCTGGGAGTTCGGTACGGATGATAATCCAAATTGGGTACACATTAGTTACGTCAATGAGATTGACAATAGGAATCGATGCTTAAAGGCATATAAGGAAGATGGTAAAACTAAATACATGGTTATCTAGTGATTGAAGAGATACTCGTGTACTACCTAGCATTTTTAGCAATCGTAACAATAACAGTAATAACAATAAGCAGAATAAAAAGTGACAAAGATGACGTTTGATATAGAGATAACAGAGGAAGACCTAGTTATAGACATCAGGACTATACGTAAGGAGATATAATCTAACTAAAAACAGTCAAACTATATTCATTTAGATATAAAAAAAGGGAGCCGTTAGGCCCCCTTTATTAGTTTCCCATGGTTTGGGATTAAGCTGTAGCACCAGTTTTCTGAGACTGAACCTCAACTCTAACGTGTTGCGCTAAGTTCTTAAGGTCTTGCATTGCTTTCCTTACTCTAGTCCCTGCAGAGTTGTTACCCTCTGAGAATTTAGTAGCGTCTGTAGCTGCTGTTTCAAAAATTGCTTCCATGTTCTTCATGATGTTGATTACTTCATTTTCCATAATAATATTTAATTTAATTTAATTTAATTTATTTGCTTCTGCTACTTCCATTTTTGCCCACATTTCTGCGAAGCGGATTAATTGCTCTTCACTGTATTCACATTTAGTGGGTGGGTCGAATATTGTATCCCATTCGTTTATCCCATCTTCAGAGTGTAAGAATTCTTTTGCATCCATAATTTACTTTATTATAAGCTTGATATTTCACAAGACCCACCGGAGCAAGCTAGTTCGCCGGATAGATCTGTTTCGTCAGTTGATTCAATGATCATAGATAAATCTACATCATTTAAGAGTTTGACTCTCTTGTTGAACTCCTCTTCGGTTATGTCCTCAAAAGGTGGTTGAGTGTAAGAACCACCGTCATAAGGTAGGACAGACAAACCATTGTAGCATTCTCGGTTATCCCACATCCATTTTCCAGCTTTATCCCATTCATCGTCTTTAAGACTTATCGTTGCTGATACGTTGTGAGTGTTAGATCCCTTTCTGTGACCCGGCTTAACCCATTCGGTTGCAACTTTTTTTACTCTTTTGAGTAGGTCAAAAGCAGATTCGGTTCTAGTAATAGAACCTTTAGGAGCTGATTGTGGTATCTCGATGACAGCTGTGTCATGAGGTCTGAAGTATTCATCCTGAACTAAATCAGGGTTGTTTTCCTTTAGGTACTTATATATAGGTTCGTTCTTACCAACACGTAGTCTACGGATGTAAAACTCATTGTGCCAAGCATGAATACCTGAAGATGTTCCTAACACCAGAGATGTCGTCCCTGCAGGTTTAACGCATGTTGTTCTAGCTGCTTTATTTATGCCTATTAGCTTTGCAACTCTAGAATTTTCTCGTTTAACGATATCAGCAGCTTTTGGCATATCCATTGCTAATACAGCTTTGGATGCGATGCCAGTCATTGATATACCGATCAAAGCATCTTTCTCAGTAGTCTCTTGCCATATTTCTCTTAGATAGTGGAATTCCGTATAACCTGCTTGAAGTGTACCAATAAAAGATGCGGCCTTAACACGATCGTTAAGATCTTCCTGGGTCGTGACGTCACTTACATTAACTTCGCACAGATTACAAAACTGATATGGCCTTAACGCAATTTCGCAACAAGGATTAGTTCCCCAATCTTTGTCGTGGTTAAAGTATATGCCAGGCTCACCCGCTCCGGATAATTCAATACGTTTCCACAAATCTAAGAAAAACTCTTTAGTTATTTTATGTCTCATTAAGACAGCTGAATTGTTGGCTCTTCCTCTTTGAGGGTTAGTTTCCCACCAATCACCTGTTTTACACGAGATCATTTCTTCATCATACGCTGAGAACAATGATATTAACGCAGCGCGTCGTATGCCTCCAGCCAGCACAGCGTCAGCAATATGGCATATGATATCATGAACCTCAAGAGTAGATAACTTATCTCCTTCTTGTTTTCCATCTAATATTCCTTTAATTTTTACTAAACATTCTTTTAATGGTTGTGGTCCCGGAGCCTTCCCTCCTGAAGTCACAAGTCGTGCTCCCTTTGGTCTAATATCAGAAAAGTCAAACTTGACCTTAGATGATCTCTTAGAGCCTAGGTAGGACTTAATTAAGACCTTAATTGCATCAGACCAACCTTCAATTGAATCTCCAATAACAAACCTTCTAGTTCTACCCTCAAAAGGCTTTGTTAAGCCAGGGAGTAGGTTAGTATGGTGTTGTTGAACTGAGTAACCAACGCCGCAGCCAGAGAGCAAAAGAAACATGCACTCGCTAAAGCTATCAGTGTGATCAATAGGTAGATAAGAACAATTGTATAATCTATTCGGGGAAATCTCAATCGGCTTACCGCTGAACTGAAGACTCCGCATAGATGGTAAAACTTTTTTATCATAGACATATTGGTAGTTTAATTGTATTTCATCAGTTAATTCGGGATACCTCTTTTGATGCATCTCCTTGTTTCTTGTTACTAGTTCGTTCCACGTCTCTCTTCTGTTTAACTCTGGCACATACTTAGCATACTTCATATGGACTGTAATGTCCGAAAGTATCTTTTTATTTAGATCATTATGCATTGTGTATTGTTAAGCAGACGTCCACAAAAGGTATGTAT
>Ga0308011_10000135_pt1 | contig 39881 bp, 44 predicted proteins | sample Neamet177_FD_203144 | JGI IMG/M metagenome (GOLD analysis project Ga0308011, IMG submission 203144) | Marine microbial communities from water near the shore, Antarctic Ocean - #177 | ecosystem: Environmental > Aquatic > Marine > Unclassified | place: Southern Ocean | collected 2014-07-25 | reverse complement strand
TCAGATGGGCATCATAGACCCTATGAAAGTTACTAAGACTGCACTTCAAAATGCAGTGTCGGTAGCGGTAACTATATTATCAACCAATGCTATAGTTACTATGGCACGAACCTATGAAACTAAAAATTAGGACAAATAAATGGTAAAAAAAATCCGAATATTAAACAACACAGGATTACAAGTTTTACCATTACAAGACATTACTGAGTTTTCTTATCAACCACAAGATCAGTTCTTACAAATGTTTTTGCCTAAAAATAATAATTATGAAGTAGTAAATGAAAACGAGCCAGCCGATATATGTTTTTATTCTGTTCAGTTAGAAGACGAGAATAGGTTGAGAGATAATGAGCTTAATGTGTTTTGTAGCAAAGAGAATATAACATTTAAAGGAGCGCTGTTGGGGGAGTACAAGTTCTATAATAAATTTAAAAGATATGGAAGTAAGAAAACAAATGTTATGTTTTTAAATGATGTTAGTCAAAGTAAGATAATAAATAACAAATTAATTATTCCAACCATAAATGCAAGGATTTCTTATTATCAAACGTTAAATAAAATAAAAAACAAAGTGCCCTTTGCTAAAAAAAAGTTTGCACTTATGATATCGCAACATTTAGAAAACTCTAATAAGACAATAATATATAAATCATTGCAGTCATTAGGGCATGTAGAATCAATTATTAGAGAAGGAAGGCACATAAAGAACAAGTCGTGTTATAATTCTACAGAAATATTAGAATTATTCAATCAATATAAGTTTATTGTTGTGTGTGAGAACAGTCATACTTCAGGATATATAACGGAGAAGATATTTAATTGCTTTTTAGCTGGATCTATACCAATATATGATGGAGCGCCTAACGTAAATAATTGGATAAACCCAAAAAGCATGATATCTTTTGATGAAAACCTTTTAGAAAATGTAAAAAAAATAAAAGAAAACGAAGAATTGTTCACTAAAATGTTAGCGATTAAAAAAATTCAAAAGAATTATAACAATATAAAAATTAATTATGATACCAATAGGAAAAAATATAGTAATTAAAACCTTAGAGGAAGAGATTAAAACTAAGTCAGGGTTACTTTTGTCTTCAGAAGACGCTAATCAACTAAGATACAAAAAAGGGATTATAGTAAAAATTGGTACAGATGTTACTAAGATAGAAGAGGGTAGTGAAATTTATTATGATAAAAGAGCGGGATATACTATGTTAATTTACGACGAAAGCTATACTATTATTCAAGAGCATGATGTCGTTGTTGTCTTATAGTTTTATTTAATTTCTGAATATAATCTTTATAAAAACCTTGACGGTTTGCATTAGACTTAGCAAACTTACAAGTGCCAGAGATAGGGCCGGGAAAAGCTTGCCCATCTAGTTTTTTGTATAAAGACAATGTCATTTGTTTTGTTTTAAAAGAAACCTGATATAAAGATTTAGTCTTACGATCTCCATTATATTTTTTTATTATTTCAATCCATCCTTTTTCTCTAAGCCGTCTAAAAATATTTATGTCGAAAGAAAACAATTTATTGAACTCTTTAAATTTATCTCTGTTAAAATACTCTTCTTCATTTAAAAATAAAAGCATATCAAGCTCAGGCTGGCTAATACTATATTTTATTTTTATAAAATTTTTTACTACTTTCCAGTATTTTAGATAACCATAAACAGGAGGTCTAGGCATTGAAATTAATTTAGTAACTTTGTTTACAAAGATAGAGAGTTATGGATAAAGATAAAAGGGACCTGCGACACTATTTAGGTGCATCAGGTATATTTATTTTAATTGTAATGCTATTACTGTTTTTAGCATTTATAGAAATTCCTCCAGTAAACAAGGATTTATTCGTGGCAATCGTGGGAACTTTAGTTTCTAGTTTAGGTTTGGTGGTGTATACTATCATTGGGCAACAACCGGATGAGGTCAATACGTTACAAAAGAAAAACGAATCTTTATCTTCTACCAATCATCAAATGGAAATTCGAAATGATCAGCTAGAGCAAATTATTATCGATATGCAAAAAGAAGTAATTGAAAAATTAACAGACTTAAAAGGAAACAAAAAATAATTATGTTAAAACCAAAAAAAAAACCGGGAGGAACTAAAGTGGGTAACTTTATTAGAAAAGTAGATACAAAAGTAAAAAAAGTAAAAAAATCTAATTTAGGAAATCTAGTTACAAATGTAGTGAGAACCGTAAATAACGTCAAGGCAGGAAATATTGGACAAGCTATAAAATCAGGAAAAAAAGTTGTAACTACTACAAAAAAAATTATTAAAAATAAAAAAAATAAAAAAAATGGACGCTAAAAAAACACCAGCAAAAAAAAATAAAGTAAAAACTCCTAAAGCAAAAGAAGTAGTATATTACAGACATTGGAATGGAGAAGGATACGAAGAAAGAAGTAGAGAAGTTTAAAAATAACAACTAAATTTAAAATTATGCCAACAGTAATATTACCAAGCGGAAAGAAAAAAACATTTCCATACAACGCAGTAGGAAAAGCTCAAGCTGCAGTTTTTGCAAGTATGAATAACGGAAAGATTAAAAATAATCCTAACTATGGAATGGAGAAAAAAACTAAATCAGGATACTAATGGCTAAAAAAGTAAGCTGGAAGTGGGGAGGAAAAACTTATAGTGGAACTTTAATAAGGGAAACAAAAACGCACAAGTATGCGCGAACCACAAATGGAAAAGTTAAAACAATAAAGAAATAATGGCAGTAAAATTCAAACCTCATAAGATGTACAAAGGAGGAAAAATAGTAACGGCTAAGACTATGGCTAATCATTTATCGTTAAAAAAGAAAGGCTATAATCACACGAAGCCTAAGAAGTAATGGCTACCCCAAGAAAAGGAAAGGCTAAGGTAAAAATTACCGCAAGCGGTAAAAGAGTAAGCTACGGTCAAGCGGGAAGTGCTAAAGGCGGAGGTCCAAGAGTAAAGCCCGGGACTTCTAAGGGAGACAGCTATTGCGCTAGAAGCTTAGGAATAAAAAGAAGACTAAGCAAAAAAAACCAAAACAATCCCAATACCCCAAATAATTTATCTAGAAAACGTTGGAAGTGCGTAGGCGCAAAGTCTAAAAAATAGACAACGAAAATATTACTATCTTTGTAATATTAACCAAAAAAATTTAATAATGAAACAAGGATATAATTCAAGACTAGACGAGTCTCTTGGAGCTCGTAATGGTAAAAAATCTCAGTCGATGAAGTCTCGTAGAAACGAGTCAAAAGGAATGATGAAGCATTTTGGAGAGCACCCTTATTCTGCTGATTCAAAAATGAATTAGAAATTATGGCTAAGAACTTTATACAAAGCGTTTTTAAAAAAGCAAAAAAAAGAGGTACTCTTGGAGATTGCACGGGAAGCAAGTATGGTAGTTCAAGTTGCAGACCAGGAACTAAAAAATATAATTTTGCGAAGACAATGCGAAAACTAAATAAAAAAAAATGAAAGCAATACATTGGATTAAATGTAATTGGAATAAAATATTTTTATTTTTGTCTTTTAAAATGGATGACTGTACTAATAGAATTTGCACGTGCAAGAAATGAAATCAAAAGGATTCGGAGACACTGTAGCAAAGTTTACAAAAGCCACAGGAATTAAAACTTTTGTTGATAAAATAACAGAAGGAGATTGTAACTGTGACAAAAGACGTAACACATTAAACAGAGTATTTCCTTATAATAAATAAACTATGGCATACCAAAAATTACAAGCAGGCAAAGCCTGGTCAGTTTATCCAAGTGATAACACTGATATCCCAAACACTATAATCGATGGGCCTCAAGGGTCTACGAGTGCAATAGCAGCCGGAAACAAACAGCTTATAGACAGCACAAGAACATCAGACGATATAAGGTTTATATCCGTTGCTGATGGGGGAGGGGCGAAAACTAAATTCTCCTTATGTGGGTTGCAGATTGGAATGATTATAGTAAACACAACAGACGGAACACAAACAACATTAGTTCAAGTAGTTAATGACACGACTCTATTAGTAACCGATGCTATTTTTGCAGCACAACCAAAAACATATGCGATATATGGAGGATCTCAAGATGGAGCTGTTCTTTATGTTGGTACAACAGGAAACTTAAGGGTAACTACAATTGCTGGAGATGATGTTACGTTTGTAGGAATAGGTGCAGGAACGTTTGTTCCCGTTCAAGTCGTAAAGGTTTGGGCAACAGGAGGAACAACTGCTTCAAATATAATAGCACTTTGGTAATTGAAATAGTAATAAAAAAATAAATGTCTAATTTAATTGCGATAGGTACCTTTATTGGAACAAAAATCTCTGGATCAGCAGCCCCAGGGGCACAGAATATAATTTCTGAAGCGTCTATACAGATGATAACAGAAGGCACAAGTCAAAACATGATAACAGAATAAAATAAAAAAAAATGGCAGTAAAATTTTCACAGTTCACACCAGAAACGGCAGCCGCTAACGTAACAGATATAGTAGGATACCAAACCTCTGGAAATCTTAATATTAAAATACCGCCTGCAAACTTAGACACTCTTGTTTCTTCGGCTACGGCGGCATCCGGAACGGGTGTTACTTATACCTTAACAGGAACAAAAGCGGGTACAGCGAACACAACAGATGTAACGACTTTTACCGTGCCTGCAACTTCAGGTTTGACTTTAACGTCAGGAACAAAAACCATAGAATTAGACGCTACATCATATAAATTGACCTCAACGGACACGGGTTCTCCGGGAACAGTGCCTATAGTTCTTACAGGAACAGGAGGGGGAGATCCGGGAACGGAAACTGTTAATTTAATAGGAGCAGGAACAGTTGCAATTGGCTCTACAGGCAATACAATAACTATTACGGGTGCAGGCGGCAGCGGTACTGTTACTAGTGTAGGCATGGCAGTTCCAGCAGCATTTGCTGTAACACCAGCATCTATTACTGCTAGTGGCACGTTTACTATAAGTGGAGCTGGAAATGCAACTCAAGTAGTGTTAGGTAATGGTGCTTTAGGTACCTTGCCAACAGATACAAATACAACATATACTGTAGATGTTCCGACGGGAACTACTAGCATAAATCTTAAGGGTAGTGATGCCACTGATGATGCTATTGTTTTAGTAGGAGGAACAGATATAGGATTAGTTAGAGATAGCGCTAATCAAATAACAATAAACTCACAAGCTGTAGGAGGTGTAACGTCCGTTGATGAAACTACTCCGGGAACATCATCGGGAACGCCTATAGTTGTAAATCCAACTACAGGAACTGTTCTTGTTCAGTCAATGGCGTATGCAGGTCAAGCTAATGTAGGGCATGTACCAACAGGAGGGGTAGCAGGTCAATATTTAGATGGTGATACAGGAGCTTGGATAACATTGCCTTCGACTCTTAGTATAGATAAAAAAACTTTTACCGGAACAGGATCACAAACTGTTTTTAATTTAGCAAGTACAGCAGCTGGATTAACGGTTAACAATTTAGCTATTTATATATCCGGTGTCTATCAAAATAAATTAGACGCGTCTGATGTTGCTAACTTTACGGTTGGTGCAGGAGCAAATCCAGATGTAACATTTTCACCAGCCCCACCATTAACCGCAGTAAACGGAATAGAAATAGTAATAACAAGATAAACTTAAAGCTCAATGGCAACAACTAAAGTAACTACAAACAGTATTGACATGAGTAGTAACGCTGGAGGGCTTACCTGGGTAAAGGGCACTACTGCTCAAAGACCCGCAGGAGCTTCCGTATCGGATTGCAATTATCCTACTACAGCAACAGCGCTGTATCAGCTTGAAGGTAACGCCAACGATACATGCGGAAATTATAACGGAACAGCTGCAAATATTACATATACATCGGGTTCAGGAGGTAAGTACGGGGAGGCTGCTATTTTTAATGGTACCAGTAGTTATATAGACTTAAATTTAAAAAATAAATTCATAGGAACTATTTCAATTTGGTTTAATGGCGCTACACCCTCTTCACTATGTTTTTTATATGCGTCAACAGCAGGAAGTAGTTCAAACAACGGTGTTGCCCTTATAGCTAACACAGATGGAACAATAAGAATACTTATTGGGCAAGGCATAAGTGGTTCGTTTGCTTTGGATGTGTCAACAACAGATACTTTTTTTGACAGCAATTGGTATAATGCAGTATTAACATGGGATTTGAGTAGCGCTGGAACTAATGTATATTTGTATATAAATGATGTGGAAAAAGCTTCTGGGGCAGCAACTACTGGAAATTGGACTACAGGTCAAGACTCTTCTGACCTTATTTTAGGACATTATAACACTGCAGGTGGTTCTGAAACATTCAATGGTAACATAGACCAAGTTAGAATCTTCCCAAGTGTTTTGAGTTCAACTGAGATCACAAAGTTACAAAGCGAAACAACAACTGGCACGCTCTCTATTGGGAATCTACGAGAAAACACGGAGACAAACAGAACAGAGGTGTTTACTAATCAGTTAGCTTCAGCCGCTACCGTATCGGATTGCAATTATCCTACTACAGCTTCTGCTTTATATCAATTTGACGACGATGTATCAGATACTTGTAATAATTACAACGGTACAGCTTATAATTTAAATGCTTATGTTACAGGTAAATTTGGAAAAGCAGCTAGTTTTAATGGTACCAGTAGTAGAGTTGATATTACCTCGCCAATTGGTCAAAATGCTAGTAATGAAAATGATGATTTTAGCATATCTGTTTGGGTTTATTGGACTTTTATAACAGGAACAGCTGGAGCATCTAATGGAACAATAAGTGGTAATTCTAGTGGATCAAGCAATAGTTCATTTGCAATATATTCTTATGGTAATGCTGCCGGAATATCTGTAGCATTTGAAAGATTTTTTAATAATACAGGTTATTATTCTTCAGGTTATCTCACGGCTGCTCCTTTTGCAGCTGTAATTAATACTTGGTACAATATTGTTTTTACATACGCTGGTAGTACAAAAACTGTTACAACTTATGTTGACGGAACAGCCTTACCTACTTATACACTTAATACTAATGCTGGAAGTAGAACTATGAATCCTTTGAATAGTTTTGGGTCATACAATGGGAGTAGTTTTGGGCATCTTGGATATTTAGACCAAATAAGAATATTTCCAAGTGTATTATCACAACCAGACGTAACAAAGTTACAAAACGAAACAACAACTGGCGGAGCCTCTTCTTGGAGAAATCTAAAGGAGTCGGCAGCTACTGTAAATATAGACAGCGAGTATTTAGTTGTAGCAGGCGGCGGCGGCGGCGGCTCATTAAACAACGCTGGAGGAGGTGGAGCTGGAGGTCTTAAAACAAATTTTGGAGGTACTAAAATTACTTTATCGGGTGGTACAGCTTATACTATTACAGTAGGACCACCAGGCGCAGGAAAAACTGCAAGCGCGGCAGGAGGAAATGGTACAAATTCTATTTTCTCAGGGTCAGATATTACAAATATAGAGTCTACAGGTGGTGGAGGTGGAGCTACAGGAACTGGGGGAGGTGGCTCTGCATATACAGCAGGAAACGGAGGATCTGGAGGAGGATCTGGATGGAATCAAACAAATCAAGGAACCGGAAATGCAGGCGAAGGATTTGCTGGAGGTGTTGGATCACAAAGTGGCGCATATACAGGTGGTGGTGGTGGTGGTGCTAGTGAAGCTGGAAGTACGAATGGAGTTGGGCATGGTGGAGACGGTGTTAGTAATTCTATAACAGGCTCAGCTATTGATTATGCAGGTGGTGGTGGTGGTGGCGCAGATAATACAGGTAGCCCTGGCGGAGCGGGAGGAGGCGGAGCGGGCGCAATTGGAGCCGGAACTACGGCAGTAGATGGTAGTGCTAACAAAGGCGGCGGCGGCGGCGGCGGAAATCCATCAAGATTGCCTAGTGGCGCTGGAGGCTCTGGAATAGTTATATTAAGAAATAAAGCAGCAACGGCAACATTAGGTTCAGGGATAACAGTCAATGGTATAGCAGGCCCTAGTTCAGTAACTGGAACATCAATTGGAGCAACGGGTGATTATTATTATTCAGCAACATTAGGAACAGGAACAATAACATTTAGTTAATTATGGCATACTACGCAAAAATATCAAATGATGAGTTTACAGTAAGTGAGAGATCTAGGCTGGCCGCTGCTGAACAAGAAAGATATTCTATTATAGCGACTAACACGGATAGGGAAAACGCTGAATATACAGCACTAAAAGATGCCTATAGAGAATCATTAAACGGAACGGAAGAAGAGCAAAAAATAGCCAAAGATAATCTCGAAGCTAAAGAATCTGAGGGTACAGAGGCATTAACCATAGAAATTGAAGCTCTAGAAACTAAAATAGCGAATGCGCTTTGCAGGGTTACTGATATGTGTTCAGGAGTTGATGAATACACCTCTTCTAAAGGTGAAGAAACAGCCGAAGACAACTCAGTATATTGGGAAGGATACTACGGGGGATGCAAGAGAACGTCATACAACACACGAGGTGGCGCACACACGCTAGGCGGCACGCCGTTTAGAAAAAATTATGCAGGGGTAGGATATATCTACGACCCTGTTCGAGATGCGTTTTATTCGCAGCAACCCTACGCAAGCTGGACACTTAATGAGTCTACTTGTTACTGGTCAGCGCCAACTTCTATACCCGAAGAAGGAGATTGGTATTGGAAAGAAGACACAACCGAGTGGGTTGATTACGTTTACATAAACCCAGACAACAACCAACCCTATCCTAGTTGGATATGGGATATAACAAACGGAGGATGGAAAGCCCCAATAGAAGCGCCGGCTGAATACTATCGACCAGCGTGGGATGAAAAAAATCAAAGGTGGATAGATTATGAGACGGGAAACTATTACTGGAAAGAAGATACTCAGGAGTATGTAGACTATGTGTATTACAATCCTGATAACAACCAGCCCTATCCTAGTTGGACATGGGACTCGTCAAAAGGTATTTGGGAGCCACCGGTAGAAAAACCTGACGATGATTTAAAGTATTATTGGAATGAAGAAACATTAACTTGGGAAAAGACACATCATGGCACTAACTAAAGTAATAACAGACTTAACGGAATTCAACCCAGGCAATCCTGATTATTTTTTAACTGCAACCAATCCAGTTACGGTTATTAATGCGGGTGGTAATCAGTATAACTTTAATGGTGTATATGGTAAGTTTGGATTAAGAATAGGCACTACAGTTTTAACAGGCGTGCCTAGCTCTCATCCTTTTGCTGTTTTAAATAATGGACTTACAGGGATTACATATACTGGGACTGTTAATGAAGGTACTTTAGCGGTAGGTGGATTTACATATACTTTTTACTCAGGAGATGTAACAATTACAGTTACTGCTGGTTTTGGTGTTGCTAGTTATTATTGCAAAATCCACGGTTACATGGGAGGAGAAAATAATTTTGTTTCTGTTTATTCCACATCGGGACTTAGAATGCCAAGTAGCAGTTCTGCATATTCAGGTCCAGCTGTAGCAAAAGGAATGATGCGTAATGAAGTAGGTCAAGTATCAGAAAGTTCAGCTAGTTGCATGCAACATTACAACGGGACAGATTGGAAAAACTTTGATAATTTATCTAACTCTACACTAGGTACTTGCAATTATCCTGTAACAGGAACTGCTTTATATCAATTTGAAGATAATGCTAATGATACGTGTGGAACTTATAATGGAACAGCAGGTGCTAATATAACTTACCCAGCTGGTAAGTTTGGAAAAGCGGCAAATTTTCCAGGAAATTTAAATACGCCGGCTGATGGAATAGTTTTACCATCTTCACTTTCTCCTAAATTAATTAACAATTTTAGTATGTCTTTTTGGTTTAATGCCGATACTTTTGCTACAGGCTGTCTTAGTGGTTGTGGAAATTATCCTACATTATTTGCTGGGTTTGAAGATATGAAAATGTATTTTTGTGTATATGGATCTGGTAGTAATTATAAATTATATTATTATAATTATGGTGGTAGTGGTGCCAATTTAATCGGAACAACAAATTTATCTACTAGCACATGGTATAATGCTGTATTGACTCAAAGTTCTACAGGTGGGGCAAAAATATATTTAGATGGTAATATCGATGGGTCTAATGCTAGTATAACTGCTGATGGACCTTCTACAGGAACCGCATCTGGGCAAAATTTATTTGGAGGATATAATAGTAGTGGAAATTTTGATCTTCCTTGGAATGGATTAATGGATCAGATAAGAATATTTCCTTCAGTATTAACACAAGGAGATATAGATAAACTTCAATTAGAATCATAATGGCAATAACAAAAATAGGAACACCGGAATTATTTGACTTCAGCGCAACCAATACAGAGCTGCAATTACCAACGGGTGATACGGCATCTAGACCTGCCTCTCCCAGTACTGGCGAGTGGCGCTTTAATACTACATTAAAATATGTAGAGTTCTATGATGGTGGTGAATGGAGGCAAATAGACACTGAAGCAATTCCTGCCCCCGCTGAACCAGGTACAGATAATTTTAATACAGTTTTATATGTAGGTAACGGTTCAACTAAAGTTGTCACAACAGTTGGATTTGGAGTTGGACTTGTTTGGATAAAATCACTGAATGGTACGGGATCAAGCGGCGGTTATAACGCTTTGTTTGATATAATTAGAGGACCATATAAACAAAATAACACAAATTTAACTCGTGCCGAGTATAACTCATCACCATACGGTGTAACTACTTTTGGTACTGATGGTTTTACTGTTGCCGATAATTCTGAAGGGGGTAACTCTGTTAATGGTGGAGTTGGAGGTACGTACTCAGGAACTCCACCTGATTATGTTTCATGGAACTGGAAAGCCGGAGGTGCTGCTACAACAATAGCAGCGGGTACAGAAGGTAATTCAATAGCCAGTGATGTTAGTACAAATGTTGCTGGGGGTTTTAGTATAGTAAATTATACAGGAAATAATACAACTGGAGCAACCGTCAGTCATAATCTTGGAGGGGTGCCTGATCTTATAGTTTGGAAAGCTAATCAAAATGCAGGTTGGAAAGTTTTCTGTAGTCAATTTCCTACACCCACCTCTCAAATAATGGAGCTGTATACCACTGAAGGGCTTAGTACTAACACTACTTTTATTAATCTAACGCTACCAACCGATAAACTTATTACTCTTGGAGCATATGGTGATACAAATCCTAATAACGTTTCAACTAGTGTGTATTGTTGGAGATCAATACCAGGCTATAGTAAAATTGGCACTTACACCGCTGCCGGAGGCACCACGTTTGATATTGCGTTAGGATTTAAACCAGCGTGGATAATGTTTAAGAGTCAAGTATCTACAGGCAATTCTGCTTGGATTATATTTGATAATAAAAGAAATCCATCAAATCCAAGAACATGTGAGATATTTCCTAATAGTGATGTGGTACAGTCTTGCACAACAGGAACATCACCTAATTATAGAGGTATTAATTTTACAAGTACAGGAGTTGAATTATTGCCTAATAGCTACGTTAATAACCTAACAAACAATTTTATTTATATGGCTTTTGCTGAATAAAAATATGGAATATACACAGACTACTACGGCGGGAGACATTAAGGTAAATTATATATATGTTAATGGACAAGATAAGTAAACATGTATCGTATAAAGAAGGAGTGCGATCTAATACAGCCACCCGTTTAGATATTGACAACACGCCCTCATCTTACGAGCTTTCTAACATGGGTATTCTTGCAGATAATCTTTTTGAGCCTTTAAGGAAGTGGGCATCTGGACCAATAAAAATTAATTCTTTTTATAGATCTCCAAAATTAAACACCGCTATTGGCGGAAGCAAATCAAGCCAGCATTGTCAAGGACGAGCAATAGATATAGACGATACTTTTGGACATAAAACAAATGCAGAGATGTTTAATTACATCAAAGAAAACTTAAGCTTTGATCAGATTATTTGGGAATTTGGAGATAACAATAACCCTGATTGGGTACATGTTAGCTATGTGTCAGAATCCGAAAATAGAGGGAGAGCTTTACTAGTTAAGAAAGTAAAAGGAAAGAATACTTATCAAGCAATATGAGTAGGCCAAAGAAAAAATTTGGACAAACAACCGTAGGCAAACTTCTAAAAGGAGCAGTAGGTTTAATTAACCCAACCCTAGGAAGTTTAATCCAAGGAGAGATGTCTGTAGAGCAGGTAGTGTCTTCTATTAAAAATTCTGACGTACCACCAGAAGACAAGATAAAAGCGCAAGAGATGGTCTTAGAAGCATATCAGGCGGAAGTAGAAGATAGAGCAAGCGCTAGACAAAGAGAGATGGCAGCATTGTCCTCTGGGTCAGAAGATATACTATTTAAAACAGTAGGATGGGGAATAACATTGTGTTTTGTAGGCGTTATAGCTGGAGCTATAGGTTTATGGGAAATTCCTGAAGAGTCCCAGCGATTATTTGACATGGCTTTTGGTGCGGTAGTCGCTGCATTTACACAAGTCATTGGATATTACTTTGGATCTTCAGTAGGAAGTAAGCAAAAAACAAACTTGATGAACGGCAAAGGAACTAGCGAATAATCATTCGTGTAGCTGCCTTTAAATTATTTGTATCTTTATCCTTTAATCAAATCAAATCAAATGGATATAAGAAAAATATCTGTAGGTCCCGACTATAAATCAGGGGCTATGCATTACCTAACAGGACAAGAGGTGTTGGGAGGCAGTTACAAAATTCATTTACTACAGCACGACACTATTAATGACTCTTTTAAAATTTGGATAGAAAGAGACAAAGAGGTTGTTCTATGGAAAGAGTTTAAGTCGAATATTCCAGTGTCAATTGAATATAATATAAACTTCTAATGAACTCACCTAAAGATTTCATAGTTGAACCTTTCGAAGGAGGTCGCTATAAAAACACAAAAAACATATCGGGATTGGATTTTATAACAAGCTCTTCTGAAGAAAATCATAAAGCATCTAATAGGATTGCTAAAGTTATAGCCACTCCCTTAAACTACAAAGGTCCTATAAAAAAAGGAAACTTATTAATTGTTCATCATAATGTTTTTAAGTTCTATTTTGATATGAGAGGAAGAAGGCGTAGTGGAAAAAGTTATTTAAAAGATGATTTGTTTTTGGTTGATAATGATCAGTTCTATATGTACAAACAAAAAGGCGAATGGCATAGTCATGATAGGTATTGTTTTGTAGAGCCTATAGATAAAGAAGAGTCTTTTTTGTTTAAGAGGTTTAAAGAAGAGCCGCTAATGGGAAAGATGAAGTATCCGAACGAGTATTTAATGTCTAGAGGCGTAATGCCAGGTAGCAAAGTAAGTTTTAAACCGGACAGCGAATATGAGTTTGAAGTCAACGGAAAGAAATTATATAGAATGTTTGATCATCAAATATCTTTATTGTTATGACAAATTTAATACTAGATAATGCTATATCCGACCCGGACAGTTATGTTAAGGAAATATTAAGTGGAGATTTTATAGATGTTCCGGACGGAGAAAAAGTTTTTAAAGGAATACAAATAAGAAAAGATGATGAGTTACAGCAAAAAATAGAAAAAACATATCCGGGGTACAAAGTGGTATATAATTTTGTGAGACAATCTCCCGAAGGACAGGCAGAGCCGAACTACATTCATAGTGATGAAATGATGGGAGATAAAACTGTTTTGTTGTACTTAAATAAAATTAATCCAAAAGGTGCGGGAACTACGCTGTACGATTATGACAATCCCATGTGTATTTTTTTTGCTAAATACAATCGTCTAGTGGTTTTTGATTCTTATATTCCTCATTCAAGAAATATTTTTAATAATTTTGGAGAGGGTGATAATTCAAGGTTAGTACAAGTAATGTTTTTAAAAAAAATAACATGAGTTCAGAGTTATTAAAAGTACAGATTATAGAGGCAGGTCGTAGGGCAGTCGAGCAGCTTATAAAAGTTGCTAAGGAGGATATAATAAAACCTGATCCCGAAGATGATATAGCAGCGGATAAATTAAAAAATGCAGCAGCTACAAAAAAGCTAGCCATATTTGATGCCTTTGACATACTAAGTAAAATAGATCAAGAGCAGGAAAACATAGATGCTTCTGTTAATAATGTGCCAACTCAAACAAAACAAGGATTTGCTGAAAGAAGATCAAAATAAATTATATTATTCTTTAAAGGATTTTATTCCTCAAAAGGTAATGACTCAAAAAAACAGAGGCAAAACCTGGTTGTATGGATACAACGAAAGATTTGATTTTATTGTAATTTCTAAAACAGGAATAATTAATGAAATCATAAATATAAATGGTCTTAATATTGGATTACCGAATACGCCAGAAAATATAGCCAAGGAAGATTGTGAGCCTTCTAGTCAATATTGGTCTAGAGAAAACCTTCCTAAAGAATTATCTAGAATGGTATCGATCTTTCAGTGGAACGATATGCCGGTGGGGTTTAAAAATAAATGGGTTGATTATATAGAAAGTGAGTTTGATAGGAGAGAGTTAGGGCATTGGTTTTATAATAAAGGAATACCTACATATATAACGGGATCACATTATATGTATCTTCAATGGACTAGTATTGATGTTGGATATCCAGATTTTAGAGAAGCCAATCGAATATTCTTTATTTACTGGGAAGCATGCAAGGCAGACAAGAGGTGTTTCGGATTAGACTATCTTAAGATAAGAAGGTCAGGTTTTTCTTTTATGGGCTCCTCAGAGTGTGTAAACACAGGAACTCTAGCAAAAGACGCAAGGGTTGGAATACTTTCGAAGACTGGATCAGATGCTAAGAAAATGTTTACCGATAAGGTTGTTCCTATCGCCAATAGACTTCCTTTCTTTTTTAAACCCATACAAGATGGTATGGATAAACCTAAAACAGAATTAGCTTTTAGAATACCAGCGTCTAAGATTACCAAAAAAAACATGTATGATACAGTTGCTGACGAACTATATGGCTTAGACACTACAATAGATTGGAAGAACACAGACGAAAACTCCTATGATGGTGAAAAGTTATTGCTATTAGTTCACGATGAAAGTGGTAAGTGGATAAAGCCTAACAATATATTAAATAATTGGAGGGTAACTAAGACCTGTTTAAGGTTAGGGAGTAAAATTATAGGCAAGTGCATGATGGGGTCTACTTCAAATGCATTAAGTAAAGGAGGGTCTAACTTTAAAAAGTTATTTGAAGACTCAGATATTTCAACACGAAACGCTAATGGCCAGACTAAAAGTGGAATGTATTCTTTGTTTATTCCGATGGAATGGAACATGGAAGGGTTTATTGATAAACATGGATGGCCTGTATTTCATGCGCCAGAGAAAAATATGCTAGGAGTCGATGATGAGATGATATCAAATGGTGCGATAGACTATTGGGAGGCCGAAGTGGAGTCTTTAAAAAACGATGCCGATGCATTAAATGAATTTTATAGACAGTTTCCAAGAACAGAGTCTCATGCTTTTAGAGATGAAAGTAAATCATCTTTATTTAACTTAACTAAAATATATCAACAGATAGATTATAATGATTCTTTGATATTGGAGCATCATGTAACTCAAGGTAAATTTTATTGGAAAAATGGTGTAAAAGACTCCGAAGTAATATTTACACCAAGCAACAAGGGAAGATTTAAGGTTTCATGGATGCCCAATAAAAACCTTACGAATATACATAGTGTTAAAAACGGAACTAAGTATCCACTTAATGAGCACATTGGAGCATTTGGATGTGACTCATATGATATATCAGGAACCGTAGGAGGAAGAGGATCTAATGGTGCGTTACATGGATTAACAAAATATAGTATGGAAGAGGCTCCAAGTAATGAGTTTTTTCTAGAGTATGTTGCTCGACCAGAAACTGCAGAGATGTTTTTTGAAGAGGTTCTTATGGCATGTATATTTTTTAGTATGCCCATTCTTATTGAGAACAATAAGCCAAGGCTTCTTTACCATTTTAAAAACAGAGGGTACAGAGGGTTTTGCATGAACAGACCGGACAAGCATTTTAATAAGCTATCTAAAACAGAAAAAGAATTAGGAGGTATACCTAATACTTCTGAAGATGTAAAGCAATCACACGCGGCAGCTATAGAATCTTATATAGAAAAACACATTGGCATAGACTTAGATAGTGTGGGGGAAGAAAGCAAGGGAATGGGTAGTATGTATTTTGTTAGAACATTAGAAGATTGGTCTAGGTTTGATATTACGAGTAGAACACAATATGATGCTAGTATCAGTTCGGGCCTAGCAATAATGGCAAATCAAAAATCCTTATATTTACCTGAGCAAAAACAGTCGAAAATAAGTCTTAACTTTGCTAGATATACTAATAGTGGAAATTATAGCGAATTAATTAAATGAAAGAAGTTAAAATAAATATTTCCTCTGTAGGATTTCCCAGTCAGTTTGCGTCAGACGCAGAAAAAAAAACTGAAGAATTTGGGCTACAGATAGGACAGGCAATTCAATACGAATGGTTTAGGAAAGATTCAGGTGGCTGTAGATACTATAGTCAGTGGAGAGACTTTAACAGATTGCGACTTTATGCTAGAGGAGAGCAGTCTGTAGCTAAATACAAAAACGAATTAGCTGTAGATGGAGATTTATCTTATTTAAACTTAGACTGGACTCCCGTTCCTATCCTTCCAAAATTTGTTGACGTTGTTGTTAACGGAATGGCGGAAAGAATATTTAAAGTAAAAGCATACGCTCAAGACGCATTGTCTCAGGCAAAAAGAAGTAAGTATCAAGAAATGATAGAAGGTCAGATGGCAGCAAAAGACCCCTTGATAACTTTACAAGAAGCAACGGGTGTAGATCCTTTTACTATGAATCCTGATGATTTGCCTTCATCGGACGAAGAGTTAAGCTTGTACATGAATCTTAATTACAAGCCCGCTATAGAAATAGCTGAAGAAGAAGCAATAGACACTATGTTTGCTGAAAACCATTATGAAGATATTCGCAAGAGAATAGATTATGATCAAATGGTGATTGGTGTAGGTATGTCGAAACATGAGTTCCTTCCAGGAGCAGGAGTAAAAGTTTCATATGTTGATCCTGCTAACGTGGTATACAGTTATACTGAAGATCCTCATTTTAAAGATTGTTTTTATTGGGGAGAGATTAAAACAGTAGCCATGACTGAATTGGTAAAGATTGATACCACTCTTTCAAAAGAAGACATGGAAAAGATTTCTAAGTATAGTCAGAGCTGGTATGATTATTATAATACAGCTCAGTATTATGAAAATGATATTTTTTATAGAGATACATGCACTTTAATGTATTTCAATTATAAGACAACAAAAAAAATAGTATATAAAAAGAAAATTTCTGATACAGGAGCAACAAAGATGATTGAAAAAGACGATTCTTTTAATCCTCCAGAAGAAATGCTTGAAGAAGGAAAGTTTGAAAAAATAGAAAAAACAATAGATGTCTGGTATGATGGAGTAATGGTTATGGGAACCGATATAATTTTAAAGTGGGAGTTGGCAGAAAACATGGTTAGACCTAAGTCTGCTTCTCAGCATGCAATACCTAATTATGTGGCTGTTGCTCCAAGGATGTACAAAGGAGTAATTGAATCTTTAGTTAGACGAATGATACCTTTTGCTGATCTTATTCAGATGACTCACTTAAAGTTACAGCAAGTAATTGCAAGGGTTGTTCCTGATGGAGTATACATTGATGCAGATGGATTAAATGAAGTAGACCTCGGTACGGGAGAAGCTTATAACCCAGAGGATGCGCTGCGTTTGTATTTTCAAACAGGTAGTGTAATTGGAAGAAGTTATACTCAAGAAGGAGAATACAATCAAGGTAAGGTCCCTATAAAAGAACTGACCTCAAACTCTGGAGCCTCTAAAACACAAATGTTAATTTCCAACTACAATCATTACTTAGACATGATACGGTCAGTAACAGGGTTAAATGAAGCTCGTGATGGATCATCGCCAAACTCTGATGCTTTGGTTGGAGTTCAAAAACTAGCAGCCTTAAGCTCTAATACAGCTACCCGCCATATATTAGACGGAGGTCTTTACATATATCGTACGTTAGCCGAAGCGCTAACATATAGGGTAGCTGATATTTTAGAGTACGCAGACTTTAAAGAAGACTTTATAAACAAAATAGGAAAGTATAATGTAAGTATTCTAGGAGAAATATCCGACTTGTATATCTATGACTTTGGTGTCTTTATAGAGCTATCTCCAGATGAAGAACAAAAAGCAATGTTAGAGCAAAACATTCAAATGGCTTTATCTAAAGGAGATATAAATTTAGAAGACGCAATAGATATTAGAGAAATAAAAAATCTTAAACTTGCCAATCAACTTCTAAAAGTAAAAAGAACTGCGAAAGAAGAAAAAGATGACCAGAAAGAAATGCAGAAACAAGCCATGGTATCGCAGCAACAATTAAAGTCTCAAGAAATGGCAGGGCAATTAGCAATGCAGACAATTAATTTAGAAACAGAGGCAAAGTTAAAGTACAAGCAAGGAGAGATGCAGATGGAAATGGAAAAAAACAAAATGGAAGCTCAATTAAAAGCGCAACTAATGCAACAAGAGTTTTCCTATAACATGCAGCTTCAAGGTATAACAGAGTCTCAGCTCTCAAATAGAGAAACGGCAAGAGAAGATGGAAAAAGTAATAGGATAAGCCAACAAAACACAGAACAGTCAAAGTTAATATCACAACGAAAAAATAACTTGCCACCTCAAAATTTTGAGTCGAATGAAGACTCGTTAGATGGTTTTGACCTTTCTGAGTTCAGTCCAAGATAGCAAAAAGCATATTGCTTTTTTGTGTAAATTTGTAATAAATCTAATCTAATCAAATGGAAATTAAAGTAAAAGAAGTAACAGATGTAGTTGAAAAGTCAAAACAAGAAATTGAAAATGACCTTTTAAAAAAACATGAAGAGTCTCAGGAAGGCAATAAAGAAGTTGTGCAAGAAAAAATTGTAGTGGCTGATTCAGAAGAACCTTCCGAAGATAAGAAAGTTGAAGAGGTTTCTGCAGTAGAAGAAACAGAACCTGAAACTAAAGACATAGCTTCTGAGTTAACAGAAGAGGAAGTTCTTTCATTTATTGGAAGTAGATGGGGTGAGTCGGTAAATTCTCTAGAAGAATTAAAAACACGTCGTGAAGAGGCAGAGCCTTTAGCGGAAGATGTTGCGGCTTTCCTTAAATACAAAAAAGAAACAGGACGAGGTATAGAAGATTTTGTAAAATTACAACGAGATTTTTCTGACATGAATCCTGATTCTTTGCTAAAAGAGTACTTAACCGTTACCGAAGAAGGTTTAGATCCAGAAGATATTGAGATGTTGATGGAGGACTATGATATTGATGAAGAAGAAATGGAACCGGGAGAAGTTAAAAAAATAAAATTAGCAAAGAAAAAAGTTATTGCTAAAGCAAAAAAGTTCTTTAGAGAACAGCAGGAATTATACAAACAGCCTCTTGAGTCAAGGGAAAGTTCAGCTACTGCTTCTGAAGAATTAACTGCTTATAAGCAATATGTAAATACCGCTAAGACCCATCAGGAGGAAGCTAGTCGCCAACGCGATTGGTTTATGAAGAAAACAGAAGAGGTATTTAGTAATGAATTTAAAGGTTTTAAGTTCAATCTAAATAACGAAGAAGTTTTATTTAACCCTGGGAGTTCAATGGATTTAAAAAAGGCCCAAGAAACACCTATGAATTTTGCAAAAAAATACTTAGATGAGAAAGGACTTTTAGTAGATCCGGAAGGATACCATAGGTCTCTAGCGATTGCAATGAATCCTGATAAGTTTGCTCAGTTTTTTTATGAGCAAGGACAATCAAATGCTACGGAGGATGTAATACGTAAGACTAAGAATATTAATATGACTGAGCGTACTGCACCTGAAGTTTCAACAAAAGGAGGATTTCAAGTTAAATCAATTTCTCAGCCTTCAAGTCGAGGGTTAAGAATTAAAAGTGTAAAACGAACTTAATATAAATTAAATATAACATTATGGCTGGACAAGTAAATATTGCCCCAACTTTCGCGTTGACTCCGAGTTCCGAAAGAACTCCGACAACTGAAAACTACATAACAAACTTTGACTTTTTAAATCAGTATCTTCCAGATACTTACGAGAAAGAATTTGAGCGTTATGGAAATAGAACAATCTCTTCTTTTCTACGTATGGTAGGAGCTGAGATGCCTACTAATTCTGACCTTATCAACTGGTCAGAACAAGGTAGATTACATACTAAATATACTGCAGTAGGAACTGCGGCCGTTGCTGGTACTGGTAACCCAACGTTTCAAGTAAACGATGTATTAGACCCAGTAACTTCTAATCAAGTGGTAAGAATTGGACAAACTGTTGCTATCGTGCAAAACGGAGGCGGTGGAATGAACAAAGCAGTAGTAACTGCGGTAAATAACGGTGGTGGAGCAAGAGGACAGTTTACTGTTGCTTGTTACGAAGCAGCTGGATTAATTGCTGCAGGAACAGGCGTAGGTAACTCAGATGTAACAATATTTATCTATGGATCTGAATTTAGAAAAGGAACTGCAGGAATGCAAGGTTCTCTTGAAGCTAATGACTTTATTTTTAGCAACAAGCCTATTATCTTAAAAGACACTTACACAGTATCTGGATCTGACATGGCTCAAATAGGATGGGTTGAGATTACTACTGAAGATGGTGGAACAGGATACTTATGGTATTTAAAATCTGAGCATGAAACAAGACTACGTTTTGATGACTACTTAGAAACATCAATGATTGAGGCTGTACCTGCTGAAACAGGATCAACTGCTGCAACAGCGGTAGGAGATGGCGGAGCTGCACCAAATGGTGGTGGTTCAGATGGTATTTTTTACGTTGTACAACAAAGAGGTAATGTATGGGACGGTGGAAACCCAACTGTACTAGCTGATTTTGATAATGTAATAAGTAGATTAGATAAGCAAGGAGCAATTGAAGAAAACGTTTTATTCGTTGATCGTCAGTTTGCTTTTGATATTGATGATATGTTAGCTGCACAAAACTCTTACGGAGCGGGTGGTACTTCATATGGTCTTTTTGATAATGACGAAGAGATGGCGTTAAACTTAGGTTTCACAGGATTTAGAAGAGGTTACGACTTCTACAAGTCTGACTGGAAATACCTAAATGACCCAACAATGAGAGGTGGACTTCCAACAGGAGCAGGATCAGGACGTGTGAACGGACTACTTGTACCAGCTGGATCAACTAGTGTTTACGACCAAGTACTTGGTAAAAATGCTAAGAGACCTTTCTTACATGTTAGATATAGAGCTTCTGAAACAGAAGACAGACGTTACAAAACTTGGATTACTGGTTCAGCCGGTGGTGCAGCTACTAGTGATGTTGATAACATGCAAGTAAACTTCTTGTCAGAAAGAGCTGTTTGTACTTTAGGTGCTAACAACTTCTTTATCTTCCAAGAGTAATAGAGTGAATTTAATGGGGGTGTAAAAGCCCCCATTATTATTATAAATTTTAAATTAAATCTAATCTAATGAATAACTCAGAACGAAAAGTGTATGTTGATAAGACATATAAATTAACAAGAGATGTAGCTCCTTTATCTCTAATACTAGCATCAAGACATACCCAAAGATTTCCTCTATTGTGGTTTGATGAAAAAAAAGGATTAAACAAACCTTTAAGATATGCAAGAAATCAAAACTCTCCCTTTCAGGATGAGCAAGATGACAATGCAATATTAGAGCCTATAATATTTGAGAACGGATTTTTATCGGTTCCAAAAAACAATCAAGTTTTACAGAAGTTTTTATATTTTCATCCTGGGAATGGAAAGATTTTTGAAGAATTAAATAAAGAGAAAGAAGCAGCTGATGTGGTTGAAGAATTAAACATAGAGGTAGATGCTTTAATTGAAGCACGTCAACTTGATGTAGATCAGGTAGAAAATATATCTAGAGTTCTATTTAATAAAAACATCTCGACAGTAAGCACGGCAGAATTAAAAAGAGATATTTTAGTTTTTGCTAAAAATCAAGCTAAAGACTTTTTGTTATTATTAAAAGACCCTATGCTAAAGTTAAACGCTACAGTACAAGGATTTTTTGACAAGGGGTTATTAACCTTAAGAAATGGAAATAAAGAAGTGTGGTTTAACACTCCTTCTAACAAAAAGAAAATGCTAAATGTTCCTTACGGAGAGGAGCCTCTATACATGGCAGTATCTTTTTTTCAAACGGAAGAGGGTTTAGAGTTATTAAAGCATTTATCTGGATTGTCAAAAAACGTGTAATAATATTTAGTATATTGTAGCTGTAAAAGGAGATAAGTTTCGCGACAGACTCTCTTTTTATAAAGAGTACTTTTGCGAGAGAGTAGCTTTTTTTCATAGTTATAGCCCTTATTCCGCGATAAGGGCTATTTTATTTATTGTATCTTTATTCTTTATTAACACATAAATTATTATTATTATGAATAAATACCTAAGCATACCGGTTACTAGTGAAGGAGATCAATTAGTTCCCGTAACAAATGTCAAACTAATTGAGGCGGCATCTACTACTTCTACGACTATTAATTATGGTTCGTCAAAAGTAATTACAATAACGCATGCTGCAGTGCCAGCTAGCTCAACTAAGTTTAGAAACTTTTTACAAACAGAAATGGTTGCTGCTCTTAGTCTATCATGGACTAATGTAACTTTAGATATTAAACCTGCTTATGCTGTATCTAATATAGACATTGCATAACATTATTATTAACACATAAATTATTATTATTATGGAAAAATTTTTAAGTATCCCAGTACTAGATGCTGGAGGAACATTAAATCAAGATCAATTGGTGTCGTGTTCTGGCATTGTAGCTATTGGTCAGACAACTACAACCGCTGCAGCAATAACCTACTTAGACGGAAAAGTTGTAACTCTTACATGGCCTGATGCTTATGCATCGCCTATTTTAGAGGTATCAGTTCAAAATGCAGTAGTAAGCGCATTAGAATCAGGATGGACATCTGTGTCAGCGGATTATCTTCCAAAAGGAGCAACAGTAAACTTAGTTACTGGTGTAGTGTCTAACCCATTGAGTACAATAGTTTACTCTTAAAATGATATCAACAATGGAAAAATTTATAAACTTTAAACAACTTAACGTTGTTAAAACAGGAACGTCAACTGCTAATGGATCAGCAGCTTTGACACTAACAGATTCTGCCGCTTTATTTACACAAAGTGTTTTCGTTAATGCAATTGTATGGGACAGAACAACTAATGTTGGTCAAGGTGGACAAATGTATCTTGTTACTGCCGTTACCTCAGATACTGTACTAGCTCTAGTAGCAATAGGAGCTTCGGTTAGTAGAGGCGGAGGAGTGCCAGATGCAACAGGATATTTTATTTATAACCCAGAGAATACCGTTAAACAGAGCGGAACTGCTGATGGTACAGGATCGTATCAGTTAATCGACTCAACAGTTAATTTTGTTGCTGCTGGTGTTCAGGTAGGAGATTCAGCTTATGATATAACAGGAGGAGCTACCGCTACTGTAACAGCGGTTGGTGTAACTACATTAACAGTAGACGCTGATATATTTGTAGGAGGAGATGTATATATGGTATATCGAAAGGTAGCGGATAATCATGATAAATTAATGAGGTCAGCAGATTTAGGTTTTATAGAAAACACAGGTACGAACACTCTAAATTCCGAACTTAAATTAACTTATGGAGATAAGTCAGCTTCACAGATCTTATTAACTTATGCTTTTACCTCTTCTGCAGGAGCAGATGAAGACATGAGAAATGGTGTTCAAAATGCAGTAGTTGCATCTTTGCAAACGCCCTGGTCTAATGTAGCTTTTGATTTTACAGGAGTATTAAATAAAGAAGTTACGGCTGGAAACGTTAATGATGGACCATTAGCAGGGCAAAACTTTTTTATATTAAGATTTCAAAAAGTGTAATATATAATCGTTATAAATTTAATAACTGAAAGAGGGGTCAACAAAAATTGACCTCTTTTTTTTTTACTTATCTTTGTGTAAAAGAATAACAATGATAAATTCTGTTAGGAATACAGTTTTAGCAATAATTAATAAAAACAACTACGGTTACTTATCGCCTAATGATTTTAATTTATTTGCAAAACAAGCACAATTAGATTTGTTTGATGAGTATTTTTTTCAATATAATCAACAGATAAATGAAGAAAACGCAAGGCTTTCAGGAACTGGATACGCAGATTTAAAAAAGGGATATGAAGAAGTTATAGATACATTTTCACAAACAAGTAGTTTGGCACAAACTTTCACTACTCAGTCCACAGAGACTTCGGGAACTACTACAGCAGCAGCGCCAGCAGCAGCAGGAAATCAGTTAATTGATGGAACGGCAGCATTTACAGCAGATATGGTAGGAGATATAGTCTCTATTAATGTAAATGGCGTAACCTCTAAAATATTAATAACAGCTTTTGTTTCGGCAACTACATTAACAATAGACTCCACTTCGATAACTACATTAGGTCATGTATATAGTATATTAAAAACCACGCAAGCTCCTGCAGGAGTTGATAATATATATGTGCTACCCAGTGCAGAGACAACAGGGTTTGATTATTATTTGTTAAATAAATTATTGGTATATAATACCATTACAGCAACCGGAACTACAACAGGCTTTGCTACAGCTGGTAATCAGATAAAAAACACGAGTGCTGCATTTACTGCTGCATTAGTGGGAAGTACTGTGTCAATAGTTTTAAACGATAACGTTGTAACTACAGCGTTAATAACAGGCTTTACTGATCAATTTATAATAACAGTTGATTCAACGAGTATTTTGTTTTCAGGATTAAAGTACGAGATATATGAGGAAGGTAAATTAAATAATGAAGCAGAGCAAGTGAGTAATTCTAAAATAACAATGCTAAATAATTCTATTCTTACTCCTCCCACTTTAAATTATCCAGCTTATACTCAAGAGGCTAATAATATAAAGTTATTTCCTTCGTCAATTAAGACTCAAGGTCAAGTAGTAGCTCAATATGTTAGGTACCCTAAAGATCCTAAATGGACCTTTACTTCAATATCAAACGGTGATCCATTGTTTGATCAAAGTCAAGCAGATTATCAAGACTTTGAACTCCCTATAGATGATGGAAATGATTTGGTATCTAAAATCTTACAATACGCTGGAATATCAATAAGAGAAGGGGATGTATTTAAATTTGGACAAGTTGAAGAACAAACACAAAACCAAGAACAATAATTATGGCTTACATAGATCAAAAAAAATATTATACTAATGATACCAATCCTGCAAGTGAGGCCAATTGGGGGTCCTATCAATATGTAAGTTTAGCAGATATAGTAAACAATTTCTTATTAATGTATGATGGGAATCATTCTTTAGTAAACAATGAAAGCAGATACAAAATTTTGTTTCATGCTAAAAGAGGAATACAAGAATTAAATTATGATGCATTTAAAGAGATAAAATCTTTAGAGCTTACTGTTTATTCAGACCTAAGATTTGTTTTGCCCTCGGATTACATTAACTGGATTCGAATTTCTTTATTTAAAAATAATTCAATTTTACCTTTAACAGAAAACATACAGGTTCAATCAGCATTATCTTATGTGCAAACGGCTACTGCTGCATTTACTTATGACGCTTCCAATAATGTTGAGAAAGAGGCTTCAGATCTTGATACTGCAAGAACAAACGGCAATTTAAGAAGTATATATTTAAATCAAGTTAATGATAACGATAATGCTGCAGCGAACACGCCTTATAACGAAGATTTTTATACCACAAATATTGGAGCTAGATATGGTTTAAATACAGAAACCGCTAATATGAATCCTACTTTTAGAATAGACAAAAAAGCAGGAGTAATAAACTTTGACTCTACCATGGCCAACCAACAATGTATCTTAGAGTATATTTCGGATGGTATGGAAGGAGGGGTAGATTCGGAAGTGACGGTCAATAAAATGTTTGAGGACTATGTTTATGCTTACATAAGATATGCTATACTAAACAATAAGTTTGGGGTGCAAGAGTACATAATAAACAGAGCACGAAAAGATAAAACAGCCTTGTTGCGAAATGCAAAAATTAGATTAAGCAATATTCACCCAGGTAGATTGTTAATGAACCTAAGAGGTGTAAATAAGTGGATAAAGTAAGATGGGAAAAATACAAAGAAATTTTGTACTTGGGCGAATGAATAAAAGCCTTGATGAAAGGCTAGTACCTAATGGAGAATATGTAGACGCACTTAATGTAAGGTTGGGATCAACTGAAGCCTCAGAGGTAGGGTCGGTAGAAAACGCTAAAGGGAATTCTCAGATAACAGCTTTGTTTTTTCCTGACTCAGATACTTTAACAAATGTAAACTTAAGCTCTTCTGCACGAACCATAGGAGCTTATGAAGACGGAGCAAATGAAACTATCTATTGGTTTGTGCATGATCCTAGTTTTCCTTTAGGAGACACAGGAAAATGTGATATGATATGCTCTTTTAACACAACATCTGCAATAATAAACTATCATGTTGTCAGTCTAGATGATGGTGGAGGAAACGATACAACATTAAATTTTAATCCTCAAAACTTAATAACGGGAGTAAATATGATTGGTCGTCTGTTATTTTTTACAGACAACATTAACCCTCCAAGGAATATAAATGTAGATAACAACTATGGTTCTCCTAAGTTTATAGTTAAACCTGTGGTAACTCCAGAACCTATTCCTCTTATAGCATGGAAATTTACAGCCGGGACATTTAGGCTTGGTAGTCTCCCAGCTCAAATAGGATTTCATCAAGGATCGCTGGCTGGATGTCCTGTATCAAAAGGAGAAATAGGGGTGGGAGAAACACCAACCACTAGTCAAATACCTTTACCAGGAACAGGCTGTTATACCCTAACAGGTTCTATTCCAGCTAAATTTACAAAAGGTTATGCAATAGCGGGGGTAAATAATGCATCTCAATATGCCTTGTCAATGTTTCTTCAAAGTTCTACGGGAAACCCGGCTTTTGGCTTTACCAACTCATCAGGTACTGGCGCTCCAGGAACAGTAACACTACAAGGAACTGTATTAGGAAGTGATGGGTCGAGCGGAACATGGTCGTGTAGCACTAATAGTGCCCCTAATTTTACAGACGGTAGTGGAGCGACCATAACAGGTCCGGAATCTGTAGACCCCGCTGGTACGTTGGAAGGAATAATCTTTAAGAATAAAGTAACTTATACAATATTTGTAAAATAATGGCCTCATACATAGATCAATTTTCCGCAGAGTCTTTATTGGTAATAAAAAAACCCCCAGTAGCTGCTCCTCAAATAACATCTTCAAAGATAGCAGGAGAGAATAATTTTATGGAAGATAGGTTTTTATGTTTTGCATATAGATATCAATATGTAGACGGCGAATTTTCGGCTACTTCTCAATTTAGTAGTCCTGCGTTTGTCCCTAAGTCTTTTAGTTTTGGTTCCAATAGTTTTTTGAACGAAGGTATGATTAACGCTGTAAATGCAGTAAATATATCATATAATACCGGAGGAGTTTTAGTAACAGGAATAGAGTTGTTGTTTAAAGAAATGAACGACTCGACAATAAAAGTTATTGAAAGATTTGATAAGGCTGAACTTGGATTGGGTAATGACAACATAGAAACTTATTTATTTAATAATCAAAAAATATTTACTGTTTTACCGGAGTATGAAATATTACGACTTTATGACAATGTTCCTTTAAATGCTAAAGCTCAAACTTTGATGGGCAATAGATTAATATATGGAAACTACAAGGAAGGATATGATTTAGTAGATAGGTTTAATAATAAAGTAAATTTTGTTTTTGACACTACTTTACTTTCTACGGAAATAACCGAAACAGAAATTATAGCAACTACACAAAACGGAAATTATAATATAAACGGAAACCTTGATGTAGTAAATTCTGTGGTGTTTATTCCTTTAGACGTTGATAAGTTAATTATTGGGGCCTCTATAACTTTTTCTTTAACAATAGTGCATGAGAGTTTTACGGGACAACAAAATTTCCCTACAGAAACTACTGTAAATACGGACATAGAATTCAGTTATATTTTGCAACAGACTTTTGCATCGGTTTTTGCCTTAGCAACTGACGCAGATTTTGTAGCTAAAATTGGAACCGCAGCCAACATTAAAACAGTAGCTAATGCTTGCACTGGAATAACATTAACAGATGTATTTAATTGCGCTATTCCATCCCAATTAGACGCGTTTGAAAAATGTGCGAGTGGAATATCGGCTATAAATCAGCCTGTAGAAATTATAGCTTCTGCCTCTAGTTCATCTATTGGTCTTCAGCTGCCAGCTATGCAGTGGTCTAATAGCTGTGAGTTTCCTCTTCAAGTTTTTTATGAATATTATTCAATAATTTTTACAGATGTAATACTATTTAGTGATTCAAACAATTATAGTCTACACAGTAATAGAGGGTACGAGATAGGTATGGTTTATATGGACGAATTTAATAGATCGTCTACTACTCAGGTAAGCCTTAATAATGCAACTCATGTTTCTTGTGGTTTGTCGAAAAGTAAAAATGAGATCCAAGTAACGATTCCAGGTGGTGGAGCAGGACAATCTTTTCAAGCAGCGCCTTTTTGGGCGACAAGGTATAAGTTTGTTATAAAGCCTGACAAGAGTTCATATGATACCATATACTCAAACATAATATATCAAGACCCTAATAGTAATGCTGCGTATTTTTTATTGGAAGGGGAAAACGCCAAAAAAATAGAATCTGGAGATAGGCTTATAGTAAAACGAGATGCAGGGGGTGCTATGGAAAATTGTGTTTATACTACGGTTTTAGAAAAACAAGTACAGACCAAGAATTTTATAGAGATTGATGACCCTCTTAACGCAGATACGCTCATAAATATATCCGCAGGGGTATATATGAAGATAAACCCAAATAATTTTAGAACTACTATTTTAACGGATGCTGGAGGTAATGTGGTTGCTCCTGGAAGAGTGTACGTACAGACTGCAAAAACGGGAAATTTTCCTAAAATATTTTATCCTGTTAATGTTATTAATCCTGCTGGAACAGGCGCTAATTCTTATGAAAATTACACTATACCATCAGGAAGCATAATAAACTTGTACTTTTATCAATTGAGGGAAGGTAATGGCAGAAAAGTAGAGCGGGTAAGAAATGAAGTAGAGTTTAAGGTAATTGCTACAAATGATTATGCGGACTTTAAAGAAATGTGGGATGTAGAAAATGTAGGAGCTCTTTTAGATCAAAATCAAATAGGGCAAGTTTCGCCAGGCCCTACGCCTGAAGGAAGAGAAATTATTTTTAACTCATACGATAATACTTTAGTGTCACAAGCAGGGCCGCCTAATCCAGGATCTCAGCCAAATCAAGCGCAACATACGTTCTTTTATCAATTTTTTAAAAACACCACAACTGGACAGATTCAACTCGGAGTTTCAGGGCCTAGATCCGCAGGAAATTCATCCACACGTATAGCTCGTTTAACTGTTACTATAGAAGTTATAAGGGCGGATGCAACATGTGTTTTTGAAACGGAACCTACAGATGCTCTTGCAGATGTATGGTATGAAAACGAAAAATCTTTTCCTATAGATGCGTTAGGTAATCATTCAGGTAATATTCAAAATCAAATAATAAATTTTCAAAATGCAGATGTGGTTACGCCTCAAGACGCAATAATAAATACAGGGTTTGTTAACTGTGTTACATTTGGGAATGGAGTAGAAAGTTTTAAAATAAGAGATTCTTTAAATTCAAAATCATTTATTTTTGGTAACAGGGTTTCAAGCACATCAGCTCAAATATATAAAGCAGCTCACCGGTTTGCAGACCTTTCTTATAGTGGAATATTTAATGACGAGTCAAATGTAAATAAGTTAAACGAGTTTAATTTAGGGTTATTAAATTTTAAACCATTAGAGGTTTCATTTGGACCTATAGAAAAGTTATCAGGAAGACGAGATGATATATTAACCTTACAAGAAGATAAGATTTCATATGTTTTGGTTGGTAAAGATTTATTATCAGATGCATCTGGCGGTGGCGCTTTAACGTCTGTTCCTGAAGTTTTAGGAAAGCAAGTAGCCCGATCAGAAGAGTATGGTATAAGTAATAATCCAGAAAGTTTTGCGGTGTGGGGAGCAGATACTTTTTTTACTGATGCTAAAAGAGGTGTTGTTATAAATTTAAAAGGAAGTGCTGCAAGTAATGATCGCCTTTTTATTATATCTCAAGCAGGAATGAGAGGATGGTTTCGAGACTTTTTTATTGAAACGATAGGAAGGCAAAAGCTAGGTGGTTACGATCCTTATATGAATGAGTTTATTTTGTCCTCAACCTCTGAGGATAACCCTTCTCAAAACCAGTGTAAACCATGCGGTGTAACAGAGAATGTTTTAGTGTCTCCTGGAAGTGAATCTATATATTGCGTAAACTTATCTCAAGAAGTGGGTCAGGTTACGATAACATATATTATACCCAATGCACTTGAAGATGGTGTTATTACGGAGTCAAATACTCCGGCTGGTGCAGGACTTCAAGAAATGGAAACGGAATTGGGTCAAATAATAACTACTGAGGAGACGATGACTGGTGTGGGATATTCTATTCAAGCCATTTATAATGGTATAGCCTATAGCACGGGAGATGTTTTTGTAAGTGGAACTTTAGTTTTTAGTAAAAATATTGTTGATGTTTCTGAAGTAACGCTTATTGTTACAACTACTTCTACGATTGCGGACACTATAGAGATTACTACTAGCTGTCCAACACAAACTATTTTGAATGTATATAATATAGCATTGACAAGTAATAATGAAGCAGAACAAACTATTCAAAACCAATATTCGTGGCTAGATGACTCCTTTTCTTCTACCGTGCAAAGTCAAAACGTAACGTTCTTATCTTCTACAGCGAATCCTATTGTTTCTCAGTTTAATAAGTTAAGCGGAGCAATTGGATCAAACAGTGTTCCTGATGCTCTTTCAACAGTAACTATTATAAGCAATAAAAGAGATGAGGATACTTTTCTGTTTAACCAAAAAACTAATAAATTTAGATACTTAAGAAGCGACACGGTGTTTGAAAATAATGCAGCAGACATCAACACTTTAATAGGGGCATCAGCAGTTGCTGAACCAATAACTCCAGGATCAAACAGAAATTTTGCTACTTTTGTTATGCCGGACAATACGGGGTCTAACTTGTATTTGTTATGGGACTATAGAAGTTCAACAGGAATAGATTTAAATTATGACAGCATAAGCAAGTTTAACGCCTGCTGTTCTTCAATTATAGGACCAGAGTTATTGTGCGGTCAAGCTCAAAGCGGAGGATTTGGTTATCCTATTACTTATAAATTAGTTCTGGGAACTGACACCGGAAATTCAATTTTACATTTTGTATCGGGTCAAACGCCAACAAGATATGTAGTAGAGTTTGATGGGGTCAATGTTATTGACACGGGGTATAGAGGTCCTGCTTCACAGCAAGGAACTTTAAATCAAGCGCTAACAGACTTAGGACAAGCAAGTGCTACAATAGCAGGAGTAGGATCAGGAAGCGCGACATTCGTTAAAAACACCGCAACGTCAGAAGCGAGACTTATTATTTACGCTCCAATACGAAATTCAATATGGACCGCAACAGTAGATTGTCCAGTTTAAAATAAAAATTATGGCAGTAGGAAAATATTTTTTAGACACAGCTAGTTTTACTAACGCCAACACGGTGTATTCTGATGAAGCTTTGTCTGCTGCAGCTCCAGACGGCTTTTATTCCGATGGTGTTATATCAAGAGGCCAAGCGGCAGGAAAATTAGGTCCTTCAGAAGTGTGCATAGGATGTACTGGACCTACTCCAACTCCACAACCAACAGTTACTTTAACCCCAACTGTTACCCCACTGCCGCCAACACCGACGGTTACAGTGACGCAACCGCCCACGCCTACCCCGGCACCTTCACCTCTGCCAACAGCCACACCAGTTCCTACGCCAACAGCTACACCACAACCAACGACGCTTCCGAGTGGATTGTATTATGCTTTAAGTCCTTGTGATAAATTTGCAGACCCAATTTTTGGTGCTACTGCGAGGTATTTCTTTGCTTTGACTACTCCTGTTGGAAATCAAAGATATGTAGATCCTTTATCAGGGAACTACTATACAGCATTACCTTCTCCACTTTTAAGCACGTTCGTAGTTGCTCCTCAAAATTTAATAATTGATGTTTCAATAGTGCCTAATGAGACAGGTTGTCCTGTTATCAACGTAACGCCACTATTAGCATATAGACTAAGACGATGTGCGGATGGTAATTTTAACTTCTATACTTTTTCACAAGCACAATTTGCAACTGGCACCCGAGTAATTGATACCGCTAATGACACCTATCAAGTAGAGTCCATTATCGGGGCTCAAAACCTTGCAGGATTAACATTGATAACGCCAGTAATTTGTGTAGATGTAAATGGTCTAAGACCTTCAGATGTAGGTTTCACTGGATGTGCCACCAATAATTGTGGTAGTGGATTATATTTGCTTATGAGAGAATGTGGTAACGTTTTTGGACCATCCTCATTTGGAAACTATATTGTATCCGCATTGAATTTTCAAGAATTAGCGTTAACAGGAATTCCAAGCTGGGCTCCTCAAACTCTTTATTCTACTGTTACTAATAAATGCTATATAGTTACCGGGGGTCATAATGAATCTGCATCTAATTTAGGAGGAGTTTCTCAGAGAATTGGAGGGCTTGTGAGTGTCGCTCGTATGGCAAGGGACTGTACCACATGTACCTCAAGTTTTGTAGTTTAATAAAATGAAATCAAATCAAATCAAATTAAATGGAATCTATATTTATACAAATTGCAAGCTATCGCGACCCTGAACTTATACCTACTCTTGATGATTTATTATTAAACGCGAGTCATCCAGAGCGACTTACTATTTGTGTCGCACATCAATATGATGAGAAAGATAAGTGGGATAGTTTAGAAAAATACAAAAACGACAGTAGGTTTATAGTGATTGAAATACCTCATCTAGAATCTGGTGGAGCATGTTGGGCAAGAAATCAAGTTCAACAACATTACGACAATCAAGATTATACTTTACAGTTAGACTCTCATCATAGATTTATAAAGGGGTGGGACGTAAGGTGTATTGATATGTTAAAAGATCTGCAGGAGAAAGGACACTCTAAGCCATTACTAACAAGCTATATACCTTCTTATAAACCTTCTAACGATCCTGCGGAAAGACATAACAAACCATGGGGGATGAGTTTTGATCGATTTACTCCAGAAGGGGTAGTGTTTTTTTTACCTTATTATATAGATAGTAATACTACGGAGCCTATTCCTGCTCGGTTTTATTCCGCACATTTTGCTTTTACGTTAGGAGTTTTTTGTAAAGAAGTTCAGCACGACCCTTTGTTTTATTTTCATGGAGAAGAAATTACAATAGGAGTAAGGGCTTTTACTCATGGCTATAGTTTGTTTCATCCTCATGAAGTTCTAGCATGGCATGAATACACGAGAGAAGGAAGAACAAAACATTGGGATGATCATTCTAGTTGGGGAACGCACAACAATCAAGCTCATCAGAGAACCAGGCTCTTGTTGGGAGTAGATGGACAGGTTTGTACTCCTTGTAATAAAAATATGTTTCAAGGGTACGACATAGGAACTGTAAGAACATTGAAAGAATACGAGTTATATGCGGGCATAAGATTTAAAGATCGAACATTAACGCAGTCTTGTATAAGTAACATAGATCCTCCTGGAGATTTATCGGACACTTTTCTGCTAAAGTTTAAGCATGCTATTGATTTAAACAAATCTTTTTTCCCAGAAAAAGACTATAATTTTGCAGCACTTGTTTTTGAAGACATTAATAATAAGGAGGTTTATAGACAAGACATAAGCAAACAAGAGATTGACGAGTATTTAAACGGCTCTAGCGATTCGTTTACGGTATGGAGAGAGTACAATGGACCTAAACCTCATCATTGGATATTGTGGCCTAACAGCGCACACAAAGGGTGGGGTTTAAAAACTACAGTAAACTTATGATTCCAAAACTAATTCATCAAACATTCGAAACAGAATATACTCCTACAGACATGTCTAAAGCTAGAGACAGCTGGAAGATTAATAACCCCGAGTATCAATACCACTTCTATAATGACACTCAAAGAATAGAATACATAAAGAAACATTTTTCCCCTCAAGTTTTAGAAGCATACCATTTTCTTATTCCCGGATCTTTTAAAGCAGACTTGTTTAGGTATTGTGTTTTGTATATTAAAGGAGGTGTGTATGTGGATTGTGATATGATATGTCTGCAACCTTTATCTAAACTTATAGAGGATGGGGACAAGCTAATTATTGTTCGTGATGATCCTATGACTAAAAAATGGTTAGCAACTGGATTTATAGCCGCAGAACCTAGGCACCCAGCGTTGTGGGAAGCTATTAATAAGGTTACAGAAAATATAATTAAAAGAGAAGAAGTTTTTTACCTAGACTATACAGGTCCTGGTGCTTTTGGAAAAGCAGTAAATTGTGTGGCCGGACGAGACATAGAAACAGATTATGAACTTGGAAATCAATACATAAATACTTTAAAAGTTAAAATATTATTTCATGATTATGTAAATACTAAATTTAAATATGACGGTCAAGAGGTATTGCACGTAGAGTACCCAACCTATAGGGAAGAGATGAAAGCTATTAATAACCATCCATTTTATTATTACGTGCAAAACAAAAATATATTTAAAAAAATACCCAATAAGATAATATTTACCACATATGATGGGTTAGATGTTAACGATTATATGGTGTCTTCATTTAAAAAACTCAATCCTGAATATGAGCTTATACATTTTAATCAAGAACAAGTAGACCAGTGGTTTAAAGATGGGATATATAATGAAGCATATCAAAAACTGTCCGAAAGAGGAGAGCGCTCTGACTTTTTTAGATACTGTTATCTTTGGGAAAACGGAGGAGTTTATGTAGATGCAGATATTTATTGTAATCAGCCCTTAAGAAATTGGATTATAGATCAAGCTTTGATTGTAGGGTTAGAAGCAAACATGGATGTGTCAGACCCCCTCTTTAAAGACATAGGAGTAAGAGTGGATGATAAGATATTAAGCGTTTCTAACTGGGCGTTTGCTTGTGCTCCACGACAAATGCCTTTGAATTTTATTATAAATGACATAATTAATAACCCCGTATCAGGCGTTCTTCAAAACACAGGACCTGGTAGATTTAGTAAACATATGATTGCTTATTTTGGGAAAGAAAACAAAATTAAAGATAGCCATCTTCTCCCTATAAACGCCTTTGGATCAAACCAAAATCACAGTGGCTCTTATAAAAACGCTAATCCTTTGAATGTTAATCGATCAGATGTTTATTTGACTCATATGTTTGCGGGAACATGGAGAGGTAATGTAACTCCAAAAAAAATAATGTATTTAGACAAGGAGACAGCTCCTGCGGTTTCTCATAACATCACCATATCAAAAACACTGACTGGCTATAAGGGTGTGGCAAGGTATGACCAGGACACTAAGAGAACTGTATTTATGAAAGAAATTGGAGAGTGCAAGTCTCTTTTAGAATATCACTTTGATCATGACTTTAATTACACGTCTAAATCAATTAGACCTATAAATACAAACACGGACGAGCTTTTAAAGTTTGAAGACTATCGAGCTTTTACTTTTAAAGGTAAGGAGTTTTATTGCGTGGCTTACATAGATAAAGATTTCAATACTTACATGGGCGTTTTAGATGGAGAATATAATTTTAAAGGAAAGATTCAAATAGACCGTCATCAAAAAATAAGTTTTGGAATAGGAGGGGATGTCTTGTGGGAAAAGAACTGGTTGTTTGTAGAAAAAAACAATGAATTGTATTTTATATATTCAACCACACCTAATCTTATTATATATAAATGTGATGATTTTGAAACTTTAAAATTTTCTGTTAACAGTACAAAAGTAAATTTTCTATCAAACATTTTACCTCAAGACGAGCTTTACGTCACATCAAATACCACCACAGGTGGATCGACAAATCCAATATGGGTACATTCGTTAGACTCTTATGTTTATTTAATACACACTAAAATATATAATGAAAGAAAATACAATCATTTTGTAGTAACCTTAGACAAGGACTTTAATCTTAAAAACTTAAACCCGGTTCCTTTTGTTAGATCACAGGCAGGTACCTTGATGTTTGTCACCACCCTTTTAGAGACTAAAGAGCACTATGTAGTTTGTGGAGGAGTAGATGACAATCAAAATTTTATATGGGAAATACCTAAAAACAGATTGGTGGTTTAGTAATAATAAATCATTAATAATAAAGTTGTAAATTTGTTTCAATAAAATCAACAGCAGTGAGCAGTATAGGATGCGGTGGCGTAGTTTCATTAGTTCCAGACAAATATGGAGCTGGAGGCACATATAGAGGAACAGATGGTGTTCTTTATAGGGTAGGAAATACAAGGTGTTATACAACAACACAAGGCACCCCGAATGGCATCGTAACCATGTCGATAGAGATTGATCCTGGACAACCAGCTACTGTCGCTTCGTTAGTAGCTCAAGGAGTTGTCTTGTTTCAAGGAAAAGAAGTTGCTACATTTTATGGAGCCAATGCTGTAGTAGGAGGAACCAGTAACCTATCAGGGGTAAAAACGGTAAAAGCTAATAACAATTTACCGGGAGCTCTTAACAATGTGTTGCCAGCAGGGCAATATTGCATCCTTACGTTTAAGATAGCAACTTCTAGTTTTTTAGGAACGACACCTAGTGGTGAGATACAAATATGTCTGAGCGGATCTATACCTGCACCCGCTCCGACTCCGACTCTAGTGCCGCCACCGTCACCTACCTCTAGACCGGCTACACCTCCGACTCCGACTCCGACTTCTCCCCCTACGCCAACAGCTACACCTATTCCTGCAAACCCTGTTCCTCCGGCTTTAGTAGCTGATGAAGTTCAATACACTTTAAGTTATAGCGAAGGAGTAAAGGGATGGCCGTCTTTTTATTCTTATAGCCCGGACTGGATGATAGGCATGAACAACTATTTTTATAGCTTTAAAGGAGGTAATTTATATAGACATAATACCAATGAAGCGCGTAACAATTTTTACGGAGTTCAATACAACTCTACGCTTACGAGTGTTATTAATAAAGCTCCTTTAGATGCAAAGCTTTTTAGGAACATAAGCTTGGAGTCAGATGAGCCCTGGTCAACCTCTCTCTCTACGGACTTAGATAATCCTGCTTTTATTGACGCGTCCTGGTATGAACTTAAAGAAGGGAGTTGGTATTCTTCTATTAAGAATACATCACAAGTTCCCACAACACTGTCAAACTTTTCTTCAAGATCGATAAGTGGAATAGGAAGATGTGATGCGTGGTCGGGACTGTCCTCATCACGACAATTTAATTTCCCAATGAATCCTTTTGTAGAAATAGGATCTCAAGTTAGTATTGGCGACTATCTTTATTATAACAATGAGCTAACTAACACGCCACAGTTTGCAGGTCAAATAACGCAAATAAACATTAATCTGACGCAGAATATTAACAACATAGTTATCAATGCAGACATTGCTGGATCTTCTGAGCCTATCAATGGAAACCCTTTTGTCATATCAGTAAAAGATAACACGGCAGAGTCTCACGGAATACTTGGACACTACTGTCTGTTTACTATTGAAAACTACGGACCATCTCCTACAGAGCTCTTTGCGGTTCAAGCAGAGCTAATGAAAAGCTATCCATAAAAATTAGTATCTTTGTTTATAGATGGAATTAAATATACGCAAGCTCCATGCTACAGATTATGATGATCTGTTATTAGGTTGGTGGAAAGACTGGGGATGGGATGCACCATCCAAAGATTTTTTACCTGACAATGGGGAGGGTGGATTAATTGTATTTGATCAAAAAATACCTGTATGTGCAGGTTTTATATATATAACAAATTCAAAAGCAGCCTGGGTGGATTGGATCATATCAAATAAAAAGTACAGAGAAAAGCCAGGTAGAAAAATAGCGATAGATTTTCTAATTGAAAGCTTAACTAATACGTGCGGCAAAAACGGAAACAAGTATGCTTACGCGCTAATAAAACAAAAAAGCCTTCAAAATGTTTATCTTAATCAAGGCTACATCAAAGGAGATAATTACACACAAGAAATGATAAAACACTTTTAATATGGCAGTAGTAACAGGAACAGCAGTAGCCACAGGTGCGAGTCTAGCGGCAACAGTAGCAGGAGTAGGAGGAACAGCTTTATTAGCATCAGGAGTTTCAGCCACCGTAGGTATAGCTACCACAGCGGCAAACATGAGTCGAGCAAATAAAGCAAAGAAAGCGCAAGTAAGTGCAGAAGCAAAGGCGAGTCAAGCTATGGACGATGCAAGATCTAAATTAGAGACTAACTTTTATGCAGGACTAGGAGTGCAAAAAGAGCCTTATGAATTAGAGAGGGAAGCTAATCTAGCGGCAAACGCACAACTGATGCAGGCAGGACAGGCAGGCGAAAGAGGAGCAGGAGAAATTGCAGGACGCGCACTAGCTCTAAATCAACAAGCTGCTGCGAATACTAGAACTGCCATGGGTAAAGAGATGGCATCTTTAGACAAGCAAGTTGCCGCAGAAAACTCTAGGCTTAACACCCTAGGAGCAGATATGGATATAGCAGAGTCGAATGCTGCAGCGGCAGCTGCGCAGCAAGCCGGCACAGATAGGATGAACTATCAATCGAATGCATTAAAATCAGGGCTCGGTGTTGCGACATCGGCATTTAATGCGATCACTCCAGAGTATTTTAAACAGCCAGGTGGAGGTGGTGGAGGTGGTGCAGCAATGGGTGCAGCGGGTGCGGGAATGGATATGTCTGCCGCAGGATTTATGGCAGGACAGGCGCCAATGAATTTGGCTACTGGACAACCTATGCAATCAGGAACACAAGGCTTTATGCAGTCACCAGCAATAAACCCTACAATGTTTGCCCCAGGTCTAGGAGCAACAGATCCTAGCGTAATGAATTTCATGAAGCAGTATGGTAGTAAATTTGGAAACTAATGGCAAAAGTATATAGTGGAACAACACCTCAAAGTCAATTTGTTGATTTAAATAAAATTGCAGAAAAAGCGCAAACGGATATTGCACTGGGAGAACTTGCCAGAGAGACAAAAAGACAGAAATGGAAGGATGACTATGAAGTGGTGCGCAAAGAACAGCAATCACTAGAATCTACAGGGAGTGAACAATTCAACAACTTTGTGGGAGAATGGAGTGGCGCATTACAAGACCAAGCATTAAAACTTAAGAATGGTTTAGAAAGTGGAGACATAAAATCCAGAGACTATACTGCTAACTGGGCTAATTTAAAAGCTAGTAATGATCAACTGATCTCTTCTCAAAAAACATATAAAGAAAGATCGGATAAAGTGTATGAAGAATTTAATAATGGTACAGGAAGTTTAGCTAATGTACAGGCATTAAACAATTACAACGAACAAATGAACTTAAAAGGCTTAAAAGCTGTAGCTAATACTCAAGGAGGCATAGATTTATATGATGAAAAGGAAAAAAAAATAATTAATAGTTTTGCTCTTAGCAACTTAACTAAAGTTAATGTTCAAATGTTTGATCGAGGAGCCGCGGCTAAAACTTTAGTAGATCAGTTTGGGACAAAAATAACTAGAGACTCTCAAGGAAACCAA